>Ga0074198_1000645_pt1 | contig 32102 bp, 47 predicted proteins | sample EPASupsiteSAE323_FD_64527 | JGI IMG/M metagenome (GOLD analysis project Ga0074198, IMG submission 64527) | Bioremediated contaminated groundwater from EPA Superfund site, New Mexico - Sample SAE3-23 | ecosystem: Environmental > Aquatic > Deep subsurface > Groundwater > Contaminated ... | reverse complement strand
CGTAGCCATCGGCAATATGCCCATTGTCGAACGATACCGCGTGCTTTCGGGTGTATGAATATTTAGTTCCTGCAAGAGAGGTTGAGCCGCCGCCGAACTTGTACGGCTTGAGCGTAGGAGCGGTCAGCACAGAGGCCACCTGCCCGATAGTCTCGCCCATGCCGATTACATCGATATCAGCTTCAACGTCTGCCTTGAGAGCCGCCGACATGGAGAGCTTATTGATCGCGTTGCCGTCGTACAGGTAGTTGTCCTGGTAACCGTCGCGCTGGATTGAGTACGTATCGCGCTCAGCGCCCAAGGTGAGGTTTGGAGTGAACTTGTGCAGATACGCGCCTGATCCGGTGCCCGTGAGCCAGAGGAAAGCGTACTTGCCCTTGGCCTGGAAGGTGCCAGCGACTACCGATACGATAGCGGTTGCAGCGGTGCCCGTCACAATCTCGCACTCATAATCAGTGTACGCGTCGATCACGGTCTTGAGTTCGCCCAGGGTGTCAACCGTGGTTGCGGTCAGCGTGAGGGTGCCGCTTGTCCCGAATGCCGCATCGTTGGATTCAGCGCCCAGCGCACCGATTTTTGAATTGATCGTCTTTGCGCCCAGGTCTGTCACGATTTTGCAGGATGCAGAGGATCCGGTGTACTTGATCTTGAGTAGGCCGATTACTTCTGCAACCGTGCCCTCAGTGCCGAATACACCCTTTAGCACGTGACCCCATCCAGCGCAGGGGCGAGGCGAGAGCGGTATAGAGCCTTTGACATCACCTGCAACGGCATACTCGCCCACATCCATGCCGAGTCCCGCTATGAGCGGATCGGTCTTTTTGACGATATCACGGTCAAGCGACCCGATATCCCGAATCGGTAGGACGGCGGCACGCGCAACGGCGGTTCCCGGCGAGCTCTCCTTGCCGATTGTGTACTTTACACTTTGTTTGAGCGCCATGACGCCCTCCTTATTCGCACAATATTTCGAACTTCGCTGTCATATCCGCAGTTACAAACCCGACATGATTAGCGGGTAATTCGTCCTTTTCGATGTGCGTAACCTTGGCTTCTTCCAAGAGTCCCCCAAGCGTTACATTGTGGCCGACCGCCTGCACAAGCGCGTCCATGTATCTCGTTAGCGCCGCAAGTAGTTTTTTCTCCCTTGTCTCTTGCAAGGCGATAATTACCCGCAGGCGCAAGGTGATAAACTCGGAGTTCTGCCCTGCCCATTCAACGTCCACGGAATCGAGTTCCACCATGAGATACGGAAAGGGCCCTTCCATCGGTATAGATGAGCCTACAGCCGCACGACGCAAAGCGGGCGGGTTGTAATCCTCATCGGGTACAAGGAAGATCGAGGGGAAAACCATATCGCCCGGCCACGAGGTTTGCTCCGCGTTTGCCGCTGTTAGGTATGTAGGGATGTATTGTGCAAGCCATACGGCCACGCCGTAGACGTTGGGTTCTATATTTGAGTAGGCCATTAGTCCAGCCCTCCCGGTACGTACTTGCCTTCTTTCTCTAGCTTCTTGAGTTCACTTCTTATAACGGATTCTGTCATCTCTTCAAACTTTTGCGCCCAGGGGAACGCCTTCACCGATTGCGACATAAAGGGCCGCGCTTGCGTAACCTCAACCTTTTTGGCAAACACGATAGACCCGCCAGATATGGTAAAGGCTAAGGCCGAACGATTAAGGTTTTTATGGGTCATTCTTTCTTTTGGGGCTATGGTATATCCCCCCGCTTTTTCCATTATGCGCGATACCATCATTGTATCTGTATAATGGCCCGGCATCCTACCGGAGTATGCTATCCTTTTGGGGCCAACCCAGTATATGAAAGATTGATAGCCCATTTTGCCTTGACCTATCTTTTTGCGCCCTACGGTAATTGATTTGCTTAATGTACCCGAACCCTTAGAAAGCGTCTGCCCGGAAAGATAGCTTGAGCGTATAAACTGCTTGTATCTATAGGCAACGAGGCGAATAGTTTTGTCGGCAAGCTTAGAAGCAATGTCACCAAATGCGGCGAAATTGCTTTCTAGTTCACCGTTTACTTTAACCTCCATTACCATCATTCACGACTCCTAAAATCTTCAAGCATCATTTTTATATTCATGGGCATTTCGGTTTCCCATGATGTGTTCATTCCATCGGCGTTAGTCTGTGACCTCATGCCGATAAAGCCCATAGTCCCCACGCGGACAGCCATCCAGCGCACAAGCTCGAAGGCTGCGTTTTGCAGGATTTGCCACTTTGACGATGTGGATGCGTACCCGGCGTTGCATTCAAGTTTAACGCAAGCGGGAAGCTCGGGGAAGATCGCGGAATGCAGAAGGATAATCCCTGAGTTGATATAGAACGTGTACTCAGTCGATAGAATCTCGGACGATGCCGCGAAGGTACGGCCCGAATCGACATATAGATGTGCAATCGTGTTGACCGGGAAGCGGGGAACCACGAGGGTATTTGATCCGCTTCCATCGATGATAAGTGCAGTTGCCCCGGCGTACTCAACGGCTTTCAGCGCATCGCGTTTGCAATACGCTTCGATCCGGCTTGATGCCTGGTTGATAAGTGTCTGGTACTTGTCCTGATCGATATCGTCGGTGATCGAGAAAAGTACCTTGTATTCTGCCCACGTTACGAGGGCATTTGACGCCGGGGATACTGCCATATCTACCTCAACTGGATGCAGCGCACCCAAGAAATCGACGCCGTACGCGCATTGGCCGATCCTGCCCTAAGGTTAAGGCTGGGAGTCAAGTCGCCATCGGGAAGGCTTGCGGAAATCTGCGAGATGAGAACGCTATCGTAGTAGAACTTCAGCGTGGTTCCATCCCAGTAGATTTCGAAGATGTGTTCGACGTCTTTCGTAATCGCAGCGGAAGCAACGCCGGTGAAGGTCTGCGTGCCGTCCTTGTATACCTTCATTTCGAGCGTAGTCGCCCCGTCGGTTTTCAGGAAGAACGCGCCCTCGACGTTGGTCGCAAGTACGCCATGCGCTACTGAGGTTTTCAGTAGGTCGGTTTTCAGTTCACACAGGCCGACAAGCAGATCGACGTTTGTATCCTCGGACACCTGCAAGGCCGCGCCGAAGTAGCACGGTTTGCCGGATACGAGCTTGAATTGCTCGCCACGCACCTGGACGTTCAGGCCGTCGTACTCTGTTGCGTCGGTCGTGAGTACAACCGGCAAACCTGCGGTCTGGCCTACAGTTACAGCGGAACCAGCGCCTACCGCCGTAGCGATAAACTCGGTCGGGCTGTTTGTAGTGTCATCCGCAGGAGGCGGGCCGTTCAGTAGGAACTTGCGGACGTTGTTCCCGAACGCATCGAATAGTCTGTGAGGATACGCCGAGTCATTATAGACCAGCGCATCGTTTATAGTATCGGACTTAATCATCCCTTTCTCCTTGCCTTTTTAGGCGTTGGCTTTGCGGCTACTGGCTGCGCGGGCTCTACCTTCTCGGCAAGCCCGCCTGCAACCAACTCAGCGGCCAGCTTATCTGGCAGATCGCGGAGGCCAGGCCCCCATGATCCGTCAATGCAGCTAACCGCCGATTTCAGCTTTACGATCACGCGTGCATCGCCAAGAGTTCGAGCGCCGAAGTGTCCCACAGTTTGCCGTCGATGCGCTCGGCAAAGTCCCAGTTGGTCGCATGGGTGTCTGCGTTCTCGGTGACCTTGAGAGCCAGGTTAGGGCGGCGCTCTCCGATTGCGTACCCGTTGAAGTTAACGCAGGAAATTACCTTCGCGCTGCCAGTGATTTCCGGGCAGTTCGAGTCACGGATGACCGGCTTGCCGAACAGGGTTGCAAAGGGCGAATTGTGCATCCTGTCCTCGAAGTAATAGATCGGAGGTGTCCCGCCGTCGTTGAGAGCGCGAAGCACGGCAGCGGTCGAGGAGTGCATCACGTACACAGGGCCGCGATAGGTGGCAGGGTTGTTCGGGTCGTAAGCGCCCACAGCGCCCCATTCCTGTCCAAGCAGCTCGTCGAAGGCCACAAGCTCGGCATAGGTGATCGCGGAAGCGGAAGCCGTGGTTTTGGTAGCCGTCTCGACGAAGATGCCCTTGGGCTGTCCAGAGCCAGTGCCGGTGAGGAAAAGATCGTTTTCGGCTTTGGCAATGGCAACGGCGGCGAGCTTCTGGAAGATTGCGAAGCGTTCAAGCACGGTGTCCTCGGTGGCTTCCTCGGTGATCGAGTAGCGCCCGCCCAGCTTGACCAGCGCCATCGTAACGGCGGAGGGTTCGCCCTTGTCGGCATAGGAACCGGCCTCGGCTATGATCGCGGCTGCGTTCTTGATTACGTCAGCCGTGAAGGTGAGGGAGCCGGAGGGAGCACCGAATACCTGAGCACCCCAGCGCCTAGCGATGGAATAGAAGTTCAGGTTCGCAAGGAACTCGGGCATAGCAACCGTGGGAATGCCGAATCCATCTGAGGTCTTTATGATCGCAGCGGAGTCTTTGGGCTTCATCCTGCCCATGAGTAGCGGGACAAGCAGATCGGAAATCTTGTCGCTCTGCACCTGGTTTTCAAGTGCCCGTCCAGCGGGAACCATCTTGAGAACCACAGGGGCAACCTTATCGGTTATCATTTTCAGGAAGTTCTCGTCCTGGGCGAGGTCGAGGCCGGGTGCTCCGGCCTGGGGAGCCGCAACCTGTGCGGACTGGGTCTGGATGGTAGTTTCGTCCATGACCGTCTCCTTTGTTTCAGGCGCGGAGTCCGCGTCCTGATGCGATGCCAAGAGCGCCAACGGCGCTTTTCTAAAACCATATTTCTCTACGTTAAGGCAGGCGGCGGCTTGCGCCGTTTCCTCAACGCGGGAAGCAAAGCCATATTCCACAGCGTCGGCTGCGGATATCCACGTCTCATCGGCCATCATCTTGATAATCTCATCGCGGGTGAGGGCGGATCGCTCGGTGTAAAGATTGATAATGTCCTCTTTCATCTGATCCATAGTCGATGCCATTTTCCGCAAGTCCTCGGACGTGCCGATTGCGAATGTCCAGGGATCGTGAACCATGAGATAGGTTCCCCGATCCATGATGAGCTCTTTACCTGCAAGGGCGACAACCGAACCCATCGACGCGGCAAGGCCGACAACCTCAACGGTCAGCCTATCCTTTACCCGGGACAGGATGTTATAGATCGCCCATCCATCGGTTACCACGCCGCCCGGCGAGTTGATATTCAGGTGTATAGACTTGCGTCCCTTGATTTTGTCAAACTCGGCCTTGAAGTCCTCGACGCTCTGGCCCCAGCCGCCGATTTCATCGAACAGGTTTATCTCGGCCTCGTCCTCGGCCAGGTCTACAAAGCGGAACCAGGGGCGCTTTTCTTTTTCATCTTTCACTTTATGGCCTCCGTGTTAAGTTGTCTCAGGCGTACATCCCCGCCATCGTAGGGATTCGCGTCCTCTTTTGCGCGTACTTCGTTGGGTGAGTAAATGCCGTTCTGTATTGCCAGTTGATACGCCTGGTATCGCTCGATGGTCTTGCCTCTCAAGAGCGCGTCCATGTTGTACTTCCAGTAATAGAACTTGCGGTCAGCCGGGGTCAGTAATTGATGCGCCGTGTTCTTTTCCCAGCGGACGAAGTGCGGCATCATCGTATACTCTAGGAACTCCCGCGCCTGTTCCTCGATGTTGGAGAAGGTAGCCCTCTCAAGGGACTGCACAAGGTGGGGAGGCATACGGAAGATACGGCATATCTCGATCACCTGTTCACGCCGTGCCTCTACAAGCTGGGAATTTTCCGCGTCGTCTCCTACCTTCTGGAGCTTCATATCCTCCTCAAGTAGGGCGAACTTGTGCCGCTTTTTCGAGCCTCTAAAATTATTTTTGAAGCTATCCTCAAGGCGCTTTGCGGCCTCGACCGATAGATGTTTAGGATGGATTAGCACGGTTGCCGGGGTTGCGCCATTGGCATAATAGGCCGACGCGTATTCCTGCTGCCCGATTGCCAGGCCCAGCGCATCACGCGCACGGCTTACAAGCGAATCCCCGCGATACCCGTCGCCGTTGACGATAGGGCCGGGGAGGTGGAATATCTTGTCTCGCCCGAACTCCTTGCCGTCAATCACGTATCGAATCTGCCCAAAGCTGTTAAGGAACACATTTGATACGCGGTCAGGGTGTATGCGGTGCATTGCATACAGTGTCCCGGCCAGGGAGTTTTCCTTCTCCGCAAAGCCGTCGCCATGCAGAAGGCTATCAGCAGTCAGGGCTTGCCGGAACAGATCGGCGGTCTGGTAATCGTTAGGAGCATCGGCAAGGAGGCGCATCTCGTCCCGCTCGTAGGCAGGGCGATACGTGCCGTTAAACTCGTGGAACATTTTGAAAGGCAGCATTCCGCACGTCTCGGAGATTGCCCGGACACAGGCCAGGACAGCCGGAATCTTTAGGCACTCGTCAACCGTGACCGTGTTGCCCGATGTGGAGAGCCCCCATATATTCGTATACGTCGCTTGATTCGGCGGTAACTCTCGGCTTGCGAATACCTGCCGGAGCCTGGAGAATATGCCCGCGCGTTCTATTTCGTGCTCTTTCATAGGGCGATAATCCCCCTTGTCTCGTAGACGCTCTCGCCGTCGCCTTCGTGCCTAATCGCTCGATCAAGCGCCATGATGAGCGCAACAATACCGTCTATCTTTTCCGTTGACTTCTCTTTATCCGGCTTTAGGTTCCCGGCGGGGTCTTTGCGTACTACCATGTTGTCGGCCATCCAGCGCAATACAGGATTGCCGCCGTGCCGTATCTTGTGCCCCAGTACGAGGTTTAACAGTTCCTTGGTGGGCCCGGACATCGACTGGAAGCCCTGCCCAAAGGGAACCATCGTCGCCCCGTCATCCTCAAGATCGCGCACAAGCTGGGAAGCGTTCCAGCGGTCGTAGGCAATCTCAAGTATTTGGTATCGCTCGCCCAAGTCCCGCACCTTTTCGCGGATCGCGTTATAGTCAATCGTGTTCCCCGGCGTTGTCTCGATGTACCCTGCGTCTACCCATTGAGCATACATCTCGTGATCGTGCTTTGTGCGTAGCGTTTCCTCGGGAATCCAGAAGTGCGGCATGACATCGAATGTCCCGTCATCGTTTATATGCACCATAACAAAAGCTGCAATATCCGTAGTAGATGCAAGGTCAAGGCCAGCGTACATCTCGCCATCGGAGTCTAAATCCTCAAGCGGCAGGCAAGCGTCCCAATGCGACATTGGCAGGAACCGGCTCTCTTGTTTTACCCATTGGTTCAAGCGTAGCTGCCGGAAAGTATTTTCAAGCGCCGGTGTTTCTTGCGCCATCTTGCAGGCTTCGCGTACTGAGTTTATGGATATCGTATGGTCAAGGGAGGGATTGCACTTGTACCAAACTTTCTCATCCGTCCAGTCATCGTCATCCTTGGCATAGTACAGGACGGGCAAGAATGAAGGATCGTCAACAATCCCTTCGGCCACCTTGCGGGCATACTCGTGCTGTTCAAAGCATATCGAATGGCGGTCATATCCCGCCGTTGTGATCGCAAAGAAAATAGGTTGCAGTCTAGCGTCGCCTGATCCGGCGGTCAGTACGTCCCACAGTTCCCGGTTAGGCTGGGCGTGTAGCTCGTCGAAGATTACCGCCTGAGTATTAAAGCCGTGTTTAGTATGTGCTTCTGCGGAGAGTACGCGGTAGACTCCGCCGTTGTTATGTATGATGCGTTTTGTCGAATCAATGATTTTGCAGCGCCGTGCAAGTGCCGGGTTATTGCGTACCATCTCAGCCGCAACGTTAAACACGATAGCGGCCTGATCGCGGTCGGATGCGGCGCTATATATCTCAGCACCAGGCTCATTGTCGGCAAATAATAGCCGTAATGCAATGCCAGCGCCAAGCTCGGACTTTCCATTTTTCTTAGGGATTTCAACGTAGACGCGCTTGTACTGTCTGGTGCCATCGGCCTTGATAGTGCCGAATAGCTTGCCGATAACTTCTTTCTGCCAGGGTAGCAGTTCAAAGGGAGTTCCAGCCCAGCGGCCTTTCGTGTGAGTAAGATAGCGCGGGAACCAATCAATCGCGCGCTGGGCCAACTCTGGGTTGAACATCAGTCTAAATCCTCATCCCCGCCGTCATCTTTCGGCGTTAGGTCAATCCGGCTGCGGGCGCTCGGCGTAAATCCGAACTGTATCGCGAAGTCCTTAACCTGCTTCATTGCCGTGTTCGCCATTGCCACTTCCGGCCTCGGCATTACGTAGCCGGTAGCTGTTTCGAATACGTGCCCCTTCTCTTGGATAACCGCCTCTGCCTGTTGCAGATCGGAATAGGCTTTGCAGTAACACGCGAAGGCCGCAAGATCGCCAGCGGTCAGCATCGCAAGATTGCCAAGCTCTGGGCCTATCCTCGCCCACTCTTTCCGTGCAAGGTCATCGAGCCAATCAGGGCAGGCCGGTACTTTCGGGCTAAACTTGGGCGGGCGCTTGCGGTTCTTCTCGTGCCCTTTATTGCCCTCAAGCCGCTTGACCTCGTCGGGCTTCGGCGCTGGCCCCCTAACTCCCATGCTACAAAACCCCCGCCCCGGAAACTATAGGACGCTTATCTAAGGGTACACCTTGCGGTCTATACGCAAAGGCTGTAGAGATTCGCGGGTACCCCCATACGTTGCGGTTTAGTACGCTTTGTCGCATCCATAGCCTCCATCCTCTCGTATCGTCTTGCGCGAATGCTCTGCGCGTAGCCTGGGATACAGCGTATACCGTAGATGATCCGGCTCTATCGCTGGATTGTATCGCGGTAGGTGGTCTACGTCGTACAATGGCCATTGATCTTGAGGTATACCGGACTGAGCCAGTACACGCATTCTGATCTTGCGCCATGAAGCACCGTAGCCACGCCGTGCCGCACTAACCCGGTAATCGTCAGCCCTGCGCTCTGGTCGTAACGCCGCGTGTTTGTCGCAGTATCCTGAGACATCAAGCGTTAAGCCTGGGCAGCTAGGAACCTTGCACGGTTTGGCCGGTCTGTTTGGCATCCCTTCCCTCACAATTAAGTATCAGTCCACAATCCCTGCAAGCAAGGCAAGTAGCACAATCGGTTACCGTGCCGTATTGCTCACATCGTGATCGCTCTGGTAATGGTTCTGGAAGATCGGTGCAGTCTTTAATGTCGTGACCGTCGCACCATTTATGACACAATTTCGGTGTCCTTGGGAGGACTACCATGCCTGAGCGAGTGACATGTAGTCCCTGCCAGTTTGCCATACACAATAAGTATAACCGATAATGCGGTAAAACGCAATGCTATTCCGTCGCCTCGCGAATCAGCGCGTCGAGTTCGTATATAGTTTTGCCTATCGCTGGCTTATTTAGCCCCAATTTTACCGCATTATCTACGGCTCTATTTCGAGCATCGATTGCTTCCTTGATCCACGGCAATGCCTTCTCTATCCAAACAGCCATATCGGGAGCGGCGGTAATAAGGTCTATATCTGCTTGACGCTCGGCCTGTTCCTGAGCATATCTTTCTTCTTGGTTTGGATATTGGGCAATGTCGTGCATAAAGCAAACGAATCCTTGCTTTGTCCTTATGCCAATTCCGGGCCGTAGTGTTTCTTGTTTATACCACGGCCCCGGTGTCGCCTTCCCCCTCGCCTCAATAGCGGTCTTTATGCTCATAGAGTAGCCTCCTTGTCGGTTCTTCTGGTAAAATATTCCTCGGTGTTCAGGTTTCTGTTCATGCCGCGCTCACACTTGTCGGCATTGGTTTCGCTATATCCAGTAATATCGACCTCATGCACTACTTCACCGGTAGCAAATTTCACTACTTCGACAACCTTCATCCTCTCACCCCTTCGCGCACATGGCGCTGTGAAAACGTTTTCCGATAGTCGTCGCCCTTGAAGTGTAGCACTAGGCCATCTTCTGAGAGCCGCGACATGACATCCTCGCCTATGTAGTTATCAAAGCAGTTCGGGCAGCCTTGCTCCGGGCAGTTCTTTTTCAGATGCTTGTTGCTGATTAGGATAGTGGGCAAGTTCCGAACGTGCCGCTTGTCGATGATGTACGACAGCCAGTCAAGCTCCGCGCCTGAACCCTTCGTCCTGCCTATCTCGTCGATAACTAGCAGGGGAGTCCGGGCAAGCTCGTCCACTACCGCGAGCTCATCCTCTTTCGCTTTCTGCGTGTAGGTGGATCTTATGCGGGTGGATATCTCGTACATGGAGAAGATTTTACCGCGAAGCTCTTTCACGGCGGCGACCGCAAGATGCGTCTTGCCGGTTCCATTGATGCCAATTAGAACCAGTTCCCGAATCTTCCCGGCGATAAGGTCTTGCACCTTTAAGATGTTTCTCATTTGTTCGGGAGTTGTTGGAGTGAACGATGCAATGGTTGCGTTATAGTATTCCGGCTCTATGTTCATTGATCGCAAGGCTTCCGCGTCCGCGTCCTTCCGCGCCTCTTGTCGCTGTATATCATTCCGCAATTCTTGTTCCGCTGTGCATTGCGGACAGTTTGCAAAGAACCTGGAACCTAGAATCTGATTCTCGTACTCGATGTTGTGTATATGGCATCGTACTAACATTTTCAGCCCTCCCTCATATCAAGCATTGCGCCACTTGGCTTCTTGGCCTTCCCGCCGTTAAACTCGTTTTTCTCCCAGGTACGCACAGCCGCCTTCCAGTCGATCATGGGATTCTTCCCCACCTTCCAGCCGTTAGCCTCATAGTGGGATAGCCAAGAGCCAGGGTCTATGCCGCGTCCGCGTTCCTTGCAGTATGCTTCCACTTCCTCAAAGGTAGGTTTTATAAACTGCTTTCGGTGAGTGGTAGCCGCTTGCGGCGCTCCCATATTACTAACCTTATCTATACTAACCTTATCTATACTAACCTTATCTATACTAGCCGGAGTTTTCCGGAAACTTCCGGAGTTTTCCGGAAAAGTACTTATACCATCCGGAATACTCTCGATGTTTTCCTGAAATGGATACTCAGGAATTAGCGTCTCTTTGTTGCCTTCTTGATTTTTGTAGTAGGTAGTGAACGTTTTAACCCAGGCCGCAAGATAGTCAGGGTATTGCTGGACTATGCTTCTAGGAGGGCGCTTATTCTTAGACTTTGTTGCATGGGAAAGGGTTTGATGCTTGTACCACGCCGGGATGAATCCATAGCCGTCGCCATACATGACAACCATGTCTTGAGCGATTATTTCCCGCATGGCGGTTTCAATCTTTGGTGAAGTAATGCCCTTCCTGGCTATTTCGTAGAACCACGCATCGGGATCGTATATGAATATCCCCTCATCGTCGGCCATAGATATAATGGCAATCCATAATATAAAGGCTTCGTTGGAAAGCTTTATAACCTTCCTATCGCGCCATATCTCGGAATCAAGCATCCTCTTTCTAGCCATTATTGCGCCCCGCTATTTCGCGCAGCAGGATACCCAGGACATAATCATTCGGCTTTACACCTGGCGGGATATGTAGCCTCTCGATAATGTCTTTCGGCCACGCAAAGGAATAAAACCTTTTCCCCTCAAGGGCGAGTAGTTGGGAGGCTGTAGGCTTCTTTTCTTTCTTTGGTGGATCTGGCAGTATTGGTTTCTTGAGCCTTACGACAATTTTTCTCTTTGGCTGTTCCATGTAGCCGCCTAAATAAAAAGCGCTTCCGGAATCTCCCTAGCGGGGTTAGACACGTAGACGCGTGCCTAGATTCCGAAAACGCTCTCAAAGGATTGCCCCGTCTATGGCGCATTGTCAAGAGCCGCTAGCACCTTGACATGTTCATTTTACAACAGATATTGAAATAGAGCAAGCATTATTTTCATTATTCGACCGTGCGCCATATCTTGCATCCCGCGAGCGTCCGCAGCTTTGCCCGGTACGCGGCCTTGAGTACGCAAGGGGTCTACCCCTAGGCGCTTTGCCATTTGCTTTGCTTGTTGCGTCCGGTAGACAGCGCCGTTTATCTCCGCGCAGTAGAAGTATTTGGCATCCTGCATATTCCCTGCACGGCCTAATTCTTTATACAGTGACCAGGAAACCCTTATATGTGGTGCAACCGGGCTATCGTCCCAGCAAGGAGCAATACAGATGTCCATCAAAATGGAATATCGTCGCTAAAGTCATCGGCGCTCTGTGCTGGCCTGTTCATAGTCTCTGCCACCTGCGTGACGTGGTTCGGCCTGTCGCCCTGTTCCCTGGGTGCCTCGCGCTCGATGTAGTAGTCAGGCGTGGATTCCCCAGGCTCTTTCCACTTGTTTTTCCACACGACAATGGCGATTTTCTCGCCGCCTATCGTGATGCTGCCCTTCGCAAACGGCGCTTTCGGGTTTTCGGACTTTGGGAACCATAACGCGCCGATCTGATTTTCTTTAGCCATTATATAGCCTCTCTTTATTGCTTAGAATTGCCGTGTCTACAAAACGTCTACAGGTTATGCCATTTCGTTTATCACCTCGTCCCAATCCTCAAACATGTCAAACAGATCGGTCTCTGCCTGCAGTTGGTTGCTGTCCGGCGTGTAGTTGCGAAGCCGGTTCCCTGCGGTGATAAGGCGGGATATGCGGGATTCTGCGGCGGTGAGTTGTTCCTGTAAGCTATTTGCCGCCATATTTGCCACTATTCTGCGTGACTCCATATCATCCCGCTATTGCTCGGCTTCCGTGAGGGCGGAGAGAAGTACGACGCCGTACTGTTCGGGTAATGATCGGTCTGCTACAGGTATTGCCGCCTTGAGAGCATAAAACGCTTTCGCCTCGTCCAGGTCACTCATGTTGCTTCTCCTTCGATTGCGGGCGGTAGGGGAAGATGACAGGCGATATCAAGGGCATCCAGTTGTTTTGCAATTTTTTTCAGCCAATTTGATTTACCTGCTGCCGAAGACGTATGCTTTAGCTTGTCACCTTGCTCGATTTCATACGCAAGAGCATTGGCGCTCCCTGCACTAATTGCGGGATAAGGAATTGCCGCTTTTACGGCTTCGATTATCGCACGCTGTTTCTCAACCTGTGCGCGGAGTTGTTCGTTGTCTCGCTCGAATTTGGCAAGATCAAGGCAAGTGCGGTTATGAGCATCGTCTTTTTGGAGCATCCACGCATTCAGAGAGCGCACTAAATCACCGTCTGTCTGGTGCTGGTCGCCTATGAGCTTTTTAGCGGCTTCAACCTGTGCGCGGAGGGCGATTACCTCGTCGCGGAGGTCTTTGAGTTTGGTTTGGGATACGAGCACCATTCCGGTTGATTTGGTTTCTATTGGGATAACCACATCATCATCGGCTTCGATTCGTTCTTCTCGTGTCACTTTGTGGCCTCCAGTGCGGAGAGTTCATCTTTTGCCTTTTGCAAGTCTTTTCGCATTTCAGCGACAATGGCTTCTTCACGGTCTAACCGCCACGCTATTTGGCCGATGCGTTCACGCGCCTCTATAATCTCGTCACGAGGATCGGGCTTGTCGGAGGGCAGAACAGCAGTGAGCTTGTCGCGGAGTTCTATAGCGGCGGCTTCGGTGAGGTAGTTGCTATAGGTATTAAGCGTGAGCTTTACCGAAAACCCCTGCCTATCATCACGTTTTACTTCGATCATCCTTGTTCTCCTTCGGGCTGGCCCTGCGTGATGGCGAGGTGAAGCCCTTGTTCGGTAATTTCAGCCTCACCATCAAAATCTTTGTATCTGCACATTTTAAGATATTCCACCGCCCTCTCCGCGCACCGTGCCGCCTCGTCCTGCTGGATGGCTAGGTCGCGGGAGGTGACCATTTTTACAAGCTGTTCTATTGAGTTTGCAGCCACATGAAATGGCGGTGTAGCAATCCATTTATCAATAAATTCTCTTGCGCTTTCCATACCTACTCCTTGCCTATCACGGCTTCCGCGCTCTTACGATCCGGCGCGATTATCGAATGTTGCCGCCCGTCCTGCTCGTATATCACCCGCCACGGCCCACCAGGGAACACGCGCCCGGAGTAAATCAGCCGCACGTCGCCGGGCAGATTAAAGCGCAGCACGGATAGCACGGCAAATAGGATGCCGAAGATTAATATGGTCAGTAATAAGACCGACGCTGCATCCGCCGCCCAAAAGCGATCTGCGTTCCTACGCATGAGGCCAATCCTTTCTAGCAACGCCAGCCGCAACGAATGGGATTGTTTTCGGTGCTTCCTTCATCTCCATCAGCGGCATTGACCCATCGGGCGCGATAAGTGATTTGTCCCAAGGGCAGTCGGGAAAGGTGAACTTGCTTTCGTCGAGAAACAAGTCTCTATTGAGCTGGCCCCGCGCAAGGCTTTGCGGATGCCATTGTATCGATCTTTTCGTAGGCTTCTCTTTGTACTCAGCCCACTGTCCATATTGAGTATTGTATGGAATTGAATCCTTCGCCGCCCATACTCGATGCTCCCGGCAGTAGTCGCGGATGTCCTGCTTTGCGGGTTTGGGGGTAATGCGCTCTAGCACTACCGTAGTGCCCTTATCGTTTACGGATGTTGCCACAACTTCAAACTGCTCGCCCATGTACATTACTTTGTCTCTCATAGTGTCTCCTTGATTTTTGCTACCAGCGCCGCAATCTCTAGCGGCCTGTTGCGGATATCGACTTTCCCGTTGCATCTAAGGCAACAGGTCAACGCCATGTTCAGCGGTGAATGGATAACCTCAGCGCCGTACTTGCGAATCCATCGCTTGCCTTGCGGTATTTTGTGCCCAAGCTGTGCCGTGCCGTACCTGTTCACCGATTCGCCACATCCAGCACATAGGCCGGCCTGGTTCAGGAACGCCGTAAAGTGCGCGTTGCGGATTGCCTCGGTACGCTGTTCTGATTTGCTCATTCTTCTATCAACCTTATGCCGAGTTCGGCGGCGAGCTCGTGCGTTTCTTCGATGCACCATGAGCATTGCTCGGTCGTCATCTGCGTTTCAGATATCGGCAACGGTTCAAGGTCGGCCAGGGAGTACAGGATATCGCCATTCGGTTTCGTAGCGAAGGGTAGCCCTCGCTTAAATGCACGGCGCTTGACATACAATTTTACATCGTCAAAGTCATTCCCGGTGTCATTGCATATCTGCTGGATATGCCCATTTAGGTGATGGCTCTGGCTGAACGGCCCGGTAGATCGGCGCTTGCTATGCGTTGAGAGTTCAACGTCGAGCGTGTCCGGGCTTTTTTTCACAAGCTCCCGATATGCGGCCTCATAAAATCTCGGAACTTCGAACGATACAATTTGAGAAGTGCCGGTCTTTATGCGCTTGAGATTGGGGAGCTTGAGTTTCATGCTTTGCCTTCCCACACATCGCCGGGGATTTCGGGAACTTGCGGGGTCAACGCTCTTTGCCTTTCCACAAGCTCGGCCACTACGCCCGCATAGTCGCACTTTGACGGGTCAGGCTTGCCGTTCACGATCTTTGCACCGTGAGCGCATAGCAGGGCGACATATACGTCATCCGGCATCTTGAGTGCGGCCTGGATATCCCTAGCGCGTTGCCGTAAACTTTCCTGAGAGGGTGAGCCTATGGGATTCTCGGCGGAGAGGGTTTTGGCCGGTTCGATGATCGTTGTCTGCCCTTCGGCCTTTTTGCTATCCTCGGGGTTTATAACTTCCATTTCCGGCTTCAGTGATTCCGGACTCATGTCCTCAATTTCTTCTTTCGTGTACGTTCCCGAACATACGCCGGGGAATACCGTCCGAACGCCCTCGGAGATACAGCGAGCGCGAAGCATGGCGCGGGGGTAGTTTTTCCAGTTGTCCTTATCGGTAAGCGCCTGTAGGCCGTCGCGGGTCTGCTGAACGATCTTGCTTGCCTTGTCGATAGTCCAATCGATTGTTACCGTCCCGCCCTGGGCATGGGTGAATTTTCCAATAACCTTGGAATCGGTATACGCTACCCATTCCACAGTTCCACCGGCCTGCTGGAATCTGGCAAGTACCGCGTCGGCTTTGAGCGATGGGCGATTCTGGATGATGTGATAATCCCTTGCGGCTTCGTAGGGATTGCGCCCCTCGGCCTGGGCAACAAGCATCAAAGCCATAGCCTGATCGATTGTCTTGACTCCGAATAGCCCGGACTTCGCGATAAACCCGGCAGCTCTTTCCATGTCCGGCATTGTGATAAGCGCGTTTTCCATTCTGTTCACCTTATTTCCAGGCGCTCGCCGCGTGTTATTTCAACACCGGGTACTGTCTGGCCTTCTTTGATTGCGTCCTTTATCGCCTGCTTGCTCAGGATCGGAGCCTGATCGATAAAGAACTCCCTGGGAACGATTGATTCATCAAGTACCAGGATCGCCGGAGGATTAGCCTTGAATTTGGCCGTAAAGATACCGGCCTTCACATCGCGCTTTCCGGTCAATACCATCATGGCTTCGATGTACCCGGTAAGGTTTTCGGCTTTGCGGTTCAATGCTTGCCGTCTTTCCGCAAGGCGTTTTTCTTCCTCGCGTATCGATGATGCGTCGGCCTCAAGGTTGCGGATGAAGCGGATCACGTTTTCAACCTTCTCTGTAAATTCCCCGTCCATCGAATCCAGGGCGTTGACCAATGCTGCGCGTTCGTCCTCGTTTGTCGCGTCCATGCCTAGGACTTCCCTGTACCGTTCTGCAATTTCGTACAATGTTTCGCTCATAACTCCCCCTCGTCCTTCATTTCATCCAGATAGTTTTCGATAACCCGGTCAGCATCGCACGTCGGGCACTCGTCATCATCGCAGTCGAAGCACTCATCCGGCGGGTCAAGATGCTCTGCCACTGGCTCGCCAAGTACGCCCCAGCTCATGATCGCCCCATTTCCGCAAGCTCCGCCTCGTTGCGTACTTGTAGCGTGTACCCGGCTGTCCGCAAGCGATTCCGCACCTTGGGATTGTCAGCAAGCTGGGACGCTATGGCCTCTACGCGCTCGATCGTCTTGATGCCAGTTGCCCGGTTTACAAGGTTGCACAGTGCCGCATCTGCGCCCAGGCCGTGCATGGATCGGAGCATCCGCATACCGGAGGGCGACATTATGCGCCGCATGGCTTTTTCCTCGTAGGCCGATTCTGTGCCGCCGTTCATGCTCTCGCCCCCTGGTTCGCCACGTTATGCAGTACGCTGTAGTCCTGCCGTGCCGCGCCGATAAGATATGCCGCAGTCGCTTCCACCGTGTAGTTGGGGTTTGCCGCGGCTACCAGTGCCGACGCTTTGGCCTTTGCCGCGCCTGCGCTTCCCGCCTTGACTTCAGTGTCCAGCGAATAGCGGCCATTCAGGGCGATTCGCACGCTGTAGTTGAATTGCTTTCTCACTTGACCGCCTCCTTGGTTGACCCAAGGCGTTCCAGCTTGGCGATTTTTTCCACTACCTCGCCCCTTCTTTTAGTGAGTGCTTTGATTGTGCAATCGATACGGCCCAATTCTTGCGTTGCCCTTTCGAGCGGTGTGCGGTTATCAACCCCTAAACATTTCCTAGTAAACTTGTTTTTCCACATCTTTATTGCCCTCCGATATTGATTGTCGCATGGGTCAATGTGCCTGTCAAGCTATATTTGTAACATTTATATATTATTATTAAATAGCGGTTTTAGCGGGTGTAATGCAGGGCCATCTTGCCCTTGGCCTTTGCGCGGTGCTTGAACTTCCCGGCTAGGCGCGGGTCTTTCTCTAGCTCGTCGGCGTAGAATGGCAGGAAGTTATTATTGACACGCACGCCGTAAAGGATGAATAGATGCGAGCGTAAATCCTCGGCTATGTGCCTCATGTGCAAGGTACGGCAGGGCAAGAGCTTGACGGCCTCTGCATGGAACGCGTCGTACACTTCGGGATGTGCCGCATGGAACGCCGCGAACTTCTGCGCCCAGGTGTCACACGCGGGCGGGAGGCCGGGGATGACTTCGGGTTCGTAGAGTTCAATCATTTCCTGCACTCCTCGCACGTCACATCATTAGCGTTAGGGCAACGTTTCGCGCCGTCGCAAGGAACCTTCCAGGCTGGCTCATTAGGCGGTAACTCCACACCATGCCCTGCATGGAAAAGCGCCGCAAGGCAGAAGCCGCAAAAGAACGCTACCGATGCAGTAATGTAAATCGCTAACATTATTCCCTCCATGCGGTTTCCCGCTATAGGCCGCTCGCGCTATGACGCGCAGTCGCTTTCCGACGCGGCCTGGTGCCTAGAGCGCCGATGACCTAATGAGGATTTCCATGCTGTTGAGCTTGTCGTAAAATGATTCGTTGAGGTTGTAAAGTGATGCCGCAAGCGGGCACATTGGGGGACGGTCAGCTTTGTTCCCAGCAATACCCCCAGGCACTGGAACACTTTTCAGCACTGGATTAAATACATTGTTTGCCTTTTCGAGAAGTTCTCCAAGGCGGTCGGCGTTTCGGTTGAGTGTCTCGATCTGCTCGGCAATCTCCGAAAGCCCTTTTTCCTTGTCCATAAATCCCTCCGCAAGCCGACGCCCTTTGTCGTCCGCGCTTATATAGGCGTGACGGGAGTTGAACCCGCTAGGAACGGATTTCAAGTCCGCCCAGTTGCAACCCGGTTACCGACCGGCTCACGCCCTTAAACCATCCGGTGATTACATCGCGCCACCGGCCACGTTACTTGCACACGCGGCGGGAGAAGCCGCGAGAATTGCCCTGTATAGCGGATTCCTGCCTCATGGCGGGGTTTTGCGCCGTTTCTTGCATTATCTTGCCTTCACTTCGATAAAGTTCAAATCTGGATAGACGTAGAGTAATATCTTTTTCCGAATGGCATAGGATTCCGTGATATGCCCTTTTACATCCTCGACGATGCGCCGATTCGTCCGCGTGTCCAGGTAGCGAAAATCTGCCCGGTAGGTGAGGGCTTGCACCTTCTTGCCTTCGCGGATATACGCGGGCTGTAGGATGTAGGCGGGTTGCAGTTCCAGATCGCGGATAAGCCCTGCGCGTTCGAGCATACGAAGCTCGGCATAGCGGTTCATCTCCGCACGGCTGGCAAACGTGCGCCCGTCCATAGTGCGGGACTCCGGCGATGATACGCGGATACGGGCGCTCATTCTTCAAACTCCAACATTTCTTTCGTTGTCTCACGCTCAATATTCGCCATATTTCGGCAAGCCTGCTCGAAGTAGGAACGCTTTAACTCTACACCTATAAACTTCCGTCGAAGTCTTACTGATTCATAGCCTTCCGAACCAATTCCAGCGAACGGAGAAAGTACCGTATCGCCGGGGTTAGTCCAGAGTTGTAAAGCTCTATGGATAACCTGAAGCTGTAGTGGGCAGATATGGCGCTCGTCGTTGTGTTCCCGTGCGCTTCTGAACTGGAGCGTATCGGAGGGGTTTATATCCATCCATACCGGGGAAGCGTATCGCTGCCAGATATCAATAGACAGCCGTCCTGTCGATTGGAATGTGCCTTCTTCTCCGCAATAATGGTCAAGCTCGCCCTCGACTGATTCAGGATTGATGCCGGGTTTTCGCATGGTCACGAGGTAGTCCGGTACGCCCTGCCGACTCATGCAGGAATCTTTCGCAAGCTGTTTATGCAGTAGGCCGATTGCCTTTGTCCTTTGCATGGCGGTAACGGGGTCCTTCCAGATACACACCTCGGAATGGTAAATAAAGCCCTCGCCCTCGAATAGCCGAATCAGATCGCCGCGAAAATCGGATATGCCGATATAGCCTTGATGCGTGATCGTAGTGGGCAGATTCATGCAATGAAAGGATACGAGTCTACCAGGCATGATGACGCGGAATAATTCCTTGACAAGAAAGCGAAGATGCTCTGCAAACTCTTTCTCATCCTTAGAATTGCCCATATCCCTATCACTATTTGAATACGTATAGAGGCTTGCAAATGGCGGCGAGAATACGGAAAAGTGTATTGATTCGCTCGGAAGTTTTGCTACTTGCTCGACGCAATCCCCTAGATACATCGTCCAGTCTTTGCCTTCTCTTTTTTCTTCCATGTAGACCGCCCTTGATCGTTCAGTGCCTTTAATGTTTGCTTCGTTTATGGCGTGCATATTTGACACCATCATTTCAGCCATTCGCAGCGCGTCAGCCTCTTTACGCTCGATGTTCTTTACTACCATCCCTTCAGTGTCTGCTGTTATAACTTTGCATAGTACCTTGTGAGTCTGGCCGAATCTCCAGCATCGACGTATGGCCTGATAGAAGGCTTCGTAAGAATCAGAAAGGCCGACAAAAAAGACGTTATGGCAGGATTGAAAGTTCATTCCGAATCCAGCAATCTTTGGCTTACTTACGAGTACGCGGATTTTACCATGAGAGAAGTCAAGTAATGATCGTTCCTTATGTTCCTCAGAATCCGCGCCTTCCACTTCCACGGCATCGGGAATAAGCCTGGTTAATTCATGGCTTTCATCGTTCAGATCGCACCATACAAGGCACTGGCCTTCGGTTCTATTAACTATTTCAGCGCACTTCAACGCCCTGTCGGATATGCTTGATCGCCTTGCTCCTTGCCGTTCCTGCAGGGTGTTAGCTTCGATGGCGAATAGCATCCCTTCAGTAGGTTCGGAGACTTCAACGGTGATCTGTTCCATTTCAAGGGGCGGGAGAATAAAATCGCCATCCTCATAACCAAGATCGGAAGGCTTGCGAATCATTACCGCCCATGAGCATACCCAATGCCAGAACTCGGCTTCGGCATGGCCTTTCAATCGCCATGTCTGCGTTTCGCCGCCATCGTGAACAAAGAACATCGAGAGCATTTCCGTCCGCTTCATGGTTCCTAAAAACTCGGCATGATTGCCTAATTCCATGAAGTCGTTCGGGGCTGGCGTAGCCGTACAGCATAGCCGGAAAGGGACATTGCCGAATCGCTCTATTAGCATTGTCCTATACTTGCCAGTGTAGCTTTTCAGGATCGAGCTTTCATCTAATACGATGCCTTGGAACATTTCAGGGTCGAACTTTTCCAGCCGTTCATAATTCGTGATCGTAATCCGCGAATTGATAGATCCGTCTCCAGAGTATTCTATACCCTCAACGCCGAACTTCGCTGCCTCTCGGATAGTCTGCGCAGATACCGCAAGCGGGGCAACGATAAGAACGCGCCCAGGGATATGCCGCGCCCATTCAAGTTGCATTGGTGTCTTGCCCATGCCGCAATCGGCAAAGATAGCCGCCCTGCCGCGTGCAAGCGCCCACCTGGTAATGTCGTGCTGGAAGGGAAAGAGCATAGGATTGAGATCGTCCTTTTCGAGCGCAAAGCCAGTAGGCTTGTCGATGATTGATTTCTGCGCGATAAACTGCGAATAATCCGTCATAGATGCCGCCATACCAGCACGATAGCGATGATAAAGAGGGCAAGCGCCCCAAGGCACAGGATGGACGCGATCATTTATGCGCCCGGATGTCGGCCAGCACAAGCTCCGCGATCCACCGGCCTGCTACGATATGCCGCTCGGTGATGTGCTTCTTGTACTCGGTACGCTCTGCGCCTGTAAATGGTAGCCGCACGACTAGGCCCGGTTCGGGTTTCACGATGGTTTTATGTTTCATAAGGGCAGTATAAATCAGGGCTTGCGGGGTGTCAATATATATTCGTAACTTTTATTGCATAATTCGGCAAGGGTAAGGAGAAGCCCACCGGGGAGGTATCCGGTGAGCCTACGTTGTACCGCAACGCACGGTCAATGAATGGCGAAATAGATAGCCGCGCCTGTAGCCAAGACTACCGCGCCGCCGAGTAGCCAGTTACGGCGCGAGGCTTTCGATAGGGCGCTTTCGTAGCTCGATGCTGATTGCTTGTATTGCGTCAAGGATTGCTCTAAGCTTTGCACCGCTATCGATTGCGCTTGCAATTGCGCTTTGAGCCGTACTGATTCGGCCATCGATGCTGTCAAGGATAGCTCGGCTAGCGTCAGCTTTTGCTGTAGCAAGGTCAGCTCGTTCCTCGCTTGCTCTAAGAGCAGATCGAAGTTGTCCCATGTCGCGGGTGTATTTGATTGCGAAAACGCCAAGGGCGGCGAGCAACAGGCAAACAATAACGACAAGCACAATACGAATGATTTTTTCCACATTATTCCATCCTTTCGGCGGATTTTCGCAGATTGGCCAGGTCGCCGATTGTCGTAAGCCCCAAGAGGATAAGCGTCGCCCCTGCGAATATGGCGATTACTTCCCACGGTGCAACGCCCCAGGACAGCGCGATTGCATTCCCGAACGATGCCAGAGCCAGGACGCGCCGCATCGAGTGGACGCCTTTTGTTTCCTCGAAGATGGTCACGATAGCCTCCTGAAAACCCGCTTCGATATGCACTTGCCATTCTTGCGGGTCTGCGAATTGCCGAGCGGATCCCATAGATCAGCGCCCAGCCGTAACATGAAATGGACGTACTTCCAGAGCCATTCCTCAATTACCACGTCGCCGGGTTGCGGGTAATACTCCGGCCCTTCCTTACGATATGCCCATGAGCCGCCCGCGCAAAGATCCATGAACTGAGCGTGTTTCCATACAAGCATTTCAGCGCCAAGGAACTTCAACTGTTGCCCTTGGATTACAAGCTCCACCGCGTCACGTGCAGGACGGCCTGGTTTCGCGCCCTCGATGATGCAGAGCGCAAAGCATCCTTCCTCGCCCATGGTCTTGAATAGCGCCTGTATGCCCGCGATCATGCCGTTTTCCCGATGTCTTGGCAACCCATCTTTTCAATCAGCCGCGTAGTAATCTCTTTCTTGGTCTTGCGTACCATTTCGATAGCGTCGCCCACGTTGCCATTTAGTCCCTCGCCATGTATTGCCATGAGCGAGATTTCAAGCGATTCAAGCTGGGCAAGCTGGATAGGATACAGGCAGCGTATATCCTCGCCCATGACTTTTTGATCGTGCTTAACTTCGCCCAGTATTGTAACTACGCGTTGCAAGGTAGCATCGCGCTCAGCCTCTAGGGTCAGCTTGCGGATATGCCGCGCCCTGATGCCCTTGTGAACCTGCTTGCCGATAAACACTATTCCGGCGACAACCGCACCGCCCGCCGCTACGATCATTGCATCCCGCAGGATGGTAAGTACGCTCATGGGTGTTCCTTTTAGATAATTTTTACAGTGTCTTGTGCCTTTACCGCCGCCCATAGTTCCGGGCAATATTCCGGGCAAACATGGAAAGGCGAGCCGTCCTTGAGTATCACATAGCTCCCGTCGTCCCGCCGTTCGATAATTTCATAGCCTGTGTTTTCCATTATGCTATCCTCTCATAGAACATTCGCAGATTTGCAGAAGCGGTGCCTGACATAAGGCCACCCGCGGCCGTGCCCGCCATTACGCTGTTGTAGGTAGCCCCATACGTTGCCACCCGGAACATCCATGTACCACCTGCCGGGAGCGTAACCTGTGCGCCTGATGCACAGTCAGCAACGCCCCTGTAGCCGATAATGCTTGTCGATGTGCGCGTAGGCATTGCTCCGGGAGTCGCCCCTGCACCAATAGCCGGGCCGAGTTGTGCTTTGGCCTTAGCCCCTGCATCATCCACGCCGCCAGCAAGGGTAGTCGTGCCGCCTGCGGGATTGGCAAGGGTCAGCGTTGCCGCGCTCTTGGCTATGGTGATTTGGTTGCCGAGGATGCCGGGAGCGGTCGTAGCTAGTGCGCCAGTGTATGAACTCCCATTAGCACGACCAGCAGTTATAACAATAGGAGCGCCCAATTGCGTAGCATATACTAATGGATTCGCAGCGGCTATTTTATAGTTAACTCCATCATAGATGCCCGGATTTGTACGATTTATTGCTCGTACAAACATAGATAATGTATCAATATAGGTGACCTCGACTCGCACTTGCCCCTCAACCGTAGGCGTTTGCCCCACAAAAGTATAAACCTTCCCACCAATAGTCACAGTATCATCTACGCCGCCTGTGGCAAGTGCACCGGAGGCAGTGAGTTCAGAGCCAGCACCCGCAACGATTTCATACGTTGCACCGTTGCCCACGGTACCGCGAAGGATGGCCGTTACGGTAAGGATCGTGGCCGAAGCCGTGGCAGTAAACAGGCTATTAGCCGTACACTGATGTTTTGTGCCGAGCGTTCCAGCGGTGCCATTGACTGCATCTCGGGCATTGGTTAGGCAAGCCGCGACCGTCGCCTCAAGCAAGACCTCGCCTTCGGTAGGGGTCAGGGCAGATTTCCATGTGTAGGTTTTCGTGCCGACCTTGAAGGTGCTATCTGCCGCCGGAAGGCCGGTTGTGGTGGTCAGTGTACCAAATGCCGGGGTATTTACGTTCGTCCCGTTGCTCGTAATCGTCGCTGTTGCCGCCGCACCTACGCCCGCTGTGTCGCCAATCTGGTTGGCTATTCTGGCCGCTTCTTCGCTGAGGGAGCCGGGGAGGTAGGAGTAGTCGCCGATCCAAATGAAATCAAGTTCAAAAATATAACTTGCATCGGGTGAGAGGATAAGTACATGATTTGTCGCGGCTTGTAAAAGTTGTGCTGATACCACTGACCATATATTGCTTTTAAGCGTGATAGATGGCGCAGAACCTACACTAACACCAGAAAATATTTTGATTGTCGTGTCGCCAGAAATGCATCTTATTCTTGCAACAACCAATTTGCTATTTGACCCCGCGATTATTTTAAATATATCGCCTTTGAACGTGAGCACACCACCTGATACGCTAGGGGCAGGGCTGTAATCGCTAACCCAAGAATCAGTCGTTGCCCACGCATCCTGCGAATACACCGCCGTCGCCCCATCCGGCATCTTTGTGCGTCGGGTAAGGAAGAAATCGGCAAGGCCAGTGGCGTCTTTGAGTTGCTTGACGCTTGGCACACGGGTGTCATCGGTGCCTGTGACCAGCTCTGCGGCAGTGGCTATTTCAGCTGTGCCCCGCAGCGCCGTTGTCGCCTGTGCGATATTCGCCGTGTCCGCATCATCCGATACGGTGAGCGTTTTGGGGGTCGTACCGCCTGCGAGGGTGAAGCCGGTGGCAAGGTTGGATTTGCCTGTTGCCGCCAAGACAAGCGCCGTCCAGCCAGCTTGTGTCATGCGCTTTAGTGCCCCGCCTACAAGTACCCACCAATGGGCAGGGGCTGCGGTCACTTCGGCGGTCGCAACTGCAATAGCGGTGACGTTAGCCTCATCGGTCACATCCGCCAGCGCCTCGATGCCGCCCAGCTTCGTGATCTGCGCGGCGGTTGCTTTGCCCGGTACGGATGCCGTTGCATCAGGCAGGCAGGCCGCGAGTGCTGTCGGGTTATCGAGCAAGTCGCAAGCGGCGTTAATCCCGTTGTCCATCGTCTGCAAGTTAGCCGCGCTCAGGGGCGGTGCCGCGCCGTTAGCCCATGTCTGCGGTGTGTATCCTATTGCCATATCCCCTCCTACGGGTGTGTTCCGTTAGTTACGGTCTAAAAAGACGCAAGAAAAGCCACGCCAGAGCCCACAAAGTTACGCCGAATGTTCTAAACATAATTGTCTCCTTACCATGCGATAGAGATTTGCGTATTTACAGTAGTTGTGCTTCCATAAGATATCTGTATGACGGATAGTGTCCCGGCGTCGATGCCATAAAAATCAACCCTTGAAGCACTAATCCTTTGCGCCTTACTAATTATTGTGGTGCCTATTGCTCCCGATACTATTACAACGTCATCAACATCAAGCAAGGCAGGGGTAATAGCTTCAAACACACTGTTTCTAGTATAGGTTGCCGCGTGGATGCTTCCGGTCGGAATCCTTCCACCCGCGGTGTGCATGGCTCCAGATTTTGAATCTAGTGTCTTTATAGCTAATTCCAGTATCCCGTCAGTGACTGTCCCTAAATATTGCCACCTTATTGTATTGTCAACGACGAAAGCCCCTGTGCCGGTCGGCCCACCTGATGCGGCAGATGTTCCAGCAGATATGCAGTCGTAAGCATTACCGTCGTTTGACCGAATGTCTCCGACAGAGTAGGCAGTAGAAGCCTCCCATGCGATAACCGTTCTCTTGGCAACGTGCTTCCAATCGCCGAGAGAATCACCTCCAAAGTTGGACAGTACATCAAGCCCGCACATTGGCCCGGCGTAATTGTGCAAGGATAGATCACGCACATAATCATCAGTCCCGACAACGGCATGGAGCGAGTGCGTTGCTTCGGAGTCGCCCGATGCTACGTCCGGCGCCCGTGTTTCGGTGATAGTATGCAGTTCCCCGGTATTCGTGTTGCGGAAGGTGATAATCATGTTCGAGGTGCCGGGGATGTTGTGCGGCCATATTTCATACTGGCCTTCTGCCGTAGGGTCGCCTATAAGGATCTTTCCCTCAACGGTGGGAAGGATTATCGACCCGGTTAAATTGTAATATCCATCTTGACTTATGGTGTCATCGGCGCCGGATGCGTAGGTTAACAGAAGCGAGGTTGTGCCAATATATGCCGTCGCGCACGTTTTGGAATTGAACGTCCCGCCACCTAGTGTATTTGTCACATAGCGGCGAAGCGGTGGAGACATATCGTTGATAAGTTCCGAGCCCTTCCAGTAGGTGTCAATCGATGCAGTGGCAAGCGTTCCCGATGCTATGTTTATGGTTCCAGCCACATTGTAATATCCGGCGTCATCTATAACCAGGACGGTCGAATCAGTGGAATTATAGACACCTATTGTATTGGCGGCAGGGCTAACCCAAGCATGGAGCATTTCACCAACACCATAATGCTGGAATAGCAATACATCGCCTACAGCTATTTCGGTTTCGTTGAACGCTTTCGGTGTTGCGCTTAATCCATCAATCACAGCTATTTGCACAGAGTTTTTGTAAAGAACGCAATACCCGCCGTTTGCAGTCACCCACGGCTTAACCTTGCCCAATACTCCGCTAGTTATCGAGATATAACTAGGATATGTTGCGGCGGCGTCTTGATACGCCGGAGTTTCAGCCGTCCCGCCTTTTACGCAATGGGTCACTGTCTTGGAGTCAAGTGTTGAGGCCGAGTCTACCGCGTGCCACGCTTCGGATAGTCCTGCGCAAAGGTCGATTAGTTCCGAACCCGGCCAGTAGGTCGGCGTAGGTGCGTTTACAGTCTCGCCTGCCTGTGCCGCTATGGTGTCGAATGTGGGCGATTTAAGGAGGCCGGATATCGTGAGGTTGCCGACGCGCAAGATGTCGATTATCGCTGCCCGGATGTGCGCCGTAGGGATGCTTACCGTGATACCGTAATCCGCTTCGGTGCCGTAGAGCGTCGCCGTGCCATCGGTATTGTACATCATGCAGACGGCTACGATATCGGACAGCGCCGCGTAGAGGTCAGCGGGATTCGTCGAGCGATTGTATGCGGATCCGTCCCAAACGAACACGCCGCGATTCGCATCCCCGGAGGTCGCGGAATAGCGGAGGTATTTGTCGCCGGGATTGGTTGCCGTAGGTGCCGCGTCAAGATGCGCGCCCAGGTATCCGGGGACGTAGACAGGCACGGCCGCCGCAACTTCGCTCGTGGTCTGCCCTGCGTCATCGCGGACCCAGGTTGTAGGAGTCGTGCCGATGTACTGGATGCCGCCATAAACCGCGTGTTGCCCGTCATAGTCCACGGTGTCAGGGGTTGCGCCGGCGGGGTCATTGGCCAGGGATTTGAGCGCCGGGAACTTTAGCGGTACTTTCGGTTGCGCGATTATCGGATTGCCAGCGGTAGGAGATGCCGTATACTCGCCCACGCCTTCACAGATAACTTCAAAGGTTTTCGGATCGGCCCCGTCGATAACTTCCAGCACGCGCAAGGTCTGCGTCGCCCCAAGCAGTACCGCATCGGCCAGGGTAACGATATCCCCAGGCAGTAACACGTCGCCCCAGGGGTAGAGCGTGAGGCTGGGATATAGATCCAGGCCAGGGTAGAGAGTGTCGGAAGATAGCGCGGTTAGTGTTATCCGCTTGAAGTGATAGCGGTATATTGCGTTTTTATGCCATGCCGCGCGGCCATTCGCAATCCTCTCGGCTGCCGTCTTTGTCGTGATGGTATCGGTCTCGATGGTTTCGCGTTCCTCGCTCGATGCGACTATCTCAGCCTCGGCCTTGCACTTTGCATCTTTGACCGTAGCGTCGCCCACTATTCGGAGTTTCGTTATAACTCCGCCCGTTGCCGAGTAGAACCGCAAGAGCATCCCCATGCCGTCGGCTGTTGAGTCTTGCAGGGCAACGTCGCCCGTGTGATCCCACTGCAATGCAGGGCTATCCACGGCCACAAGTTCATAATCGGTGATCTTGTATTCAGCGCGTACCGATTTACCGCTTGCCGCGCCGTCAGGGAAATACTCGCCAGCGCCTAGGATAATGACGCAGGGCTGCGTCGCCGTCGCCCCTTGCGTATCCTCGAACACAATCTGGTCATCGAGCGCCTTGTGCGTCCAATACGTAACGTCCACAGCCTCGCTCTTGAACTCGTCCCGGTCGAAGGAATAGCCCTCGGCTATGTTGCCGCCTGATCCGGTTGCCAGGGTTGCTGTCGGGGTGTAGGTCGCAGGGTAAAGATTATATAGCTCGATGACGCCATGGACGCTAGGCCGCACGGTGTAGACTGTATCGCGTAGCACTTCTTCAATAAGGCCGCGCAAGGATAACGCCTTGCCCGTGCCGTCGGCTACATATTTATCTACCACGGTATCAATGGCCGTGAGGTTTAACTCTGCATCGGCGTACCCGGCCAGGTAGAAAAGCTGGTGCAGGATCGATGCGGTTTTGGTTGTAGGATCGGATATCTTATACCCCGACCATACAATCGATGTGCGCACCTTTTTACGATCCATGCGGTACAGTACATCGACGCACTGGCATTCAAGCGCATCGACCTGTAGCTGCCCCACCGATATTTTAACCGTTTTGCGGATGGTGCCCGTAAAGTACGGCGCTCCATCTTTGGTAATCGTGACTTCTGGATCGGTGCTTGCCGTTACAAACTGATTGATTAGCGCCGTATTCCGGTGCAGGGAGAATCGACACGTGCCGATAGACGGCCTCAGGGCGTTGTGGAGTATCCTATGCCGCTTGACCGGGTACTGGCCGACAAGGTAGCTCGTGCAATCAGTAGCGCCAGAGCCAAAGTCTATCGATACCGCGTACCTAGCCATTTGCGCCCGCCATGTTTAGCACCCCGGCTGCCTTGAGCTCTCGCCCGATAATCAGGGCAAATTGACCTATTCCATCCTCGCCCACAAGCGCCGAGGTTACAACGGAAACGTTGACCGTTATATCGCGCGGCTTTGTGTACGTCGCCGTGCCGCCCGTTGTACTTGTCCCGCCACCGCCTGCCGCTACGAGATCGGATTCGGTTATCGCGGCCAGTTGCCCGTCGTTCCCGGCCCGGTATGCAAGCTGTTGCCCACCGAAGATCGAGCGTATCTTATTGACTACCCATACAATCGCGTTGTAAATCTGGTTGCCTACCCAGATAAAGCCGTTTGCTACCGGGCGGATCGCGTTATTATACAGCCAAATAAAAGCATCGGAAACCATTTTGATTACAGGCCCAAGCGCCGAGATTACAGGCGCTAATATCTTCCCTATCGTCATCCCCAGGATTCGCAAGATGCCCACAAGCGGCATGAGTACCGCATCGATGATCGGGCCTAGCACTTCCATAACCGCTCCGAGTACCGTCTGCAAGGGATTGAGTATCGCATTGACTGAGGCAAGGGGCGTTATCATTCCCAAGAGGCCATCGACGAGGGGAAGCACAGCGGATAAGAGCTTGCCGAAAATACCGCCTGATCCGCCCTCCCCGCCTTCTATGGTTCCAGCGGCATAACCCCCGATTTTTTTGTTAGGTATTACCGTTTCGCCACCGTTAAAATACACGACTTCCGGGCCTTCCTCGCCTACCATTGCCCAGCCTTTCTTTGCGCCATCTGTTCCCGATGCGTAGCCGGACATGGGAAGGTCGAAAACAGAAGCTGGGGTTCCTGTCCCGGTGAACTTTACGCCCTTTAAAAACTGGACAGCCTTGTCAATGCCGCCGATAATTTTATCAATAAAATCGACAACGGGCTTGAAGGCTCTTTCTATTACAGACACAACGGCGGTAACAATATTCTTGAAGCTCTCCCATACCTTTTTCCAGTCGCCGTTCACAATGCCGGAAATGAGGTTTAAGGTTTCCTTTAGAATCGTACCCACGCTTTTTATGTTCGGCCCGATTGTAGTTGTCCATACTTCGGAAAACCATTTTATTATCGGATCGATTGCCGGTTTCATTTCGGTGATAAACTTCGAGACATTAGCGAAAACTTCCTTGACTATAGGTGCAAAGCTCTTGATTGCGGGTATTAGTGGATCGTTCAGGAAGGCGACAAGCCATTCAAGCACTGGTTGAACGGCGGGCATAAGTGCCTCGCCTAGTGCCGCCTTTGTATCGTCGATGGTGTTTTTAAGGTTACCAAGCGCAACAGAAGCAGAGCCGCCCATAGCATCGGCAAGCCCGCCATATTTAGAGGCGATGAGGTCAACTCCCGCGCCTGATTTGAGCTGCTCAGCGTCCAACTCTTTCATGCCATCAACAAAACTTCCAAGCTCTTTAGTCGATCCTGAGAACGTTTTATTTATCTGCTGAACGCTGGTATTTAGGTCTTTGCCAGTAACGGTTGACATATCAGCCGCAGCCGCTATGACCTTGCGAATTTGTTCTTCTGTTCGGCCAGAGGTGGCAAGGAATGAGGTCATGGAGAGAATTGCTTCATCATCTGCGCCGGTCTTTAGAGCCATAGCACCGGCATATTGTCGCAGTCTGTCAGCGGCACCGTCGGTGAGTTGCGCCGATTGCGCGATTGCAGCATTGAACGTCATGGTCGCTTTTTGCTGTTCCGCGTATTCGGTGAAAAACTCCCCAACGGTTGACGCTATTTTAGAAACTGCGTTGACTACATCGCCAGCCGTAACCTGTACGTTTTTAAGGAACCCCTGAGAGTCATCGGACATTTTCTTAATGCCGCCCGATGCTTGGAGCGCCGCCTGTGAGACTGTTTCACGTCCATTGATCTCTACGGTTACGCTGCTCATTTGTCCCTCATCTTTTCGTTCATGCGCTCGACCCATCGTACCCGCGCGATATTGTAAATCAGCATATCACGCGCGGGCTGGGCTTTGTAGCCGCCGTCGCAAGGATAGTGTCGCATGGTGCCCTTGCCGTCGATCATGTCTGCCATGTCACGCACCCAAGGGCTCCACGCAAGCATCAGGGAGCTGGGGCCGTCGCTCCAATCATCTTCGAATTGGCTGCCGTCGAAGATCCAGTCTGTAACGTCTCGGATTTGCGCGACAGCCTCAAGGCCAAAGGGAGATTTTGCTCAGTAACACGCGCAAGTATTTCGTTTGCCACATCCGAATACTGCATGATCTCAGCCGCCCACGCGCTCGAAGGCTTGCCGTTATCCGTCATATTCGTTGCCTCAATGCCGTACACTAGCCGCAAGGTGTTTTCCTCGACCTTGCCTACCATGTCAGCCGTTGCGTGTTCCATCACCTGCATGGCGATATCCTTTTTCATCTTGTCGGATACGCCCATAATGCGCTCAGCTTCGCTCTCAGGCTCAGGCATTCCGTCGATTATCGATGCCGCAATGGCTTTCGACTTAACGATGCTCCTTGTCTGAGCGGCCAATATCTCGGCCTCGCCCTGCTTCGTGTAGCGTCGCGTCTGAACCCAAAAACCCGGAAGGCTTTCAAGCTCGAACCTCTCGCCTATCGTAACACGGTCAGCCGCGATTTTCCAATCAATCGACGGCTTTTTCATCTTCTTTTCGGCCATTAGTACGCCCCTGAGTCAGCGGTAAGAATGGCAACAGAAACCGGCGCTTCGTAATCGGTCGCCGTGCCGGGGTTAAATCCCTTGAACTTGAGGCCAAGATCCAGCGCGTCGCCGTTTGCTTCGGGCTTCGGCGTCTCGGAAAGCTCAGCATAGGGGATTTCCACAAGCATGAGCGGACTCACGGAAAGGAGGAACGCATCCTCGACCGCGAAGTAATAGAACTGTACCGCGAGCTTTGTCCCGGCTTCGGCTTTCGGCCTCTCGAGGACTGAGGTCGCATCCAGCCGCAAGGTAGTCGATCCCTCGACCACGAACTTTCCGCGTTGCTGGTACATCCGGTCGATTTCGTCCTGCCCGTAGCCATCGGCAATATGCCCATTGTCGAACGATACCGCGTGCTTTCGGGTGTATGAATATTTAGTTCCTGCAAGAGAGGTTGAGCCGCCGCCGAACTTGTACGGCTTGAGCGTAGGAGCGG
>Ga0074198_1000644_pt1 | contig 32111 bp, 26 predicted proteins | sample EPASupsiteSAE323_FD_64527 | JGI IMG/M metagenome (GOLD analysis project Ga0074198, IMG submission 64527) | Bioremediated contaminated groundwater from EPA Superfund site, New Mexico - Sample SAE3-23 | ecosystem: Environmental > Aquatic > Deep subsurface > Groundwater > Contaminated ... | reverse complement strand
GCCTCCGGCTTCCTTCAGATTCCACCTCGCGGTGGACACCCTTGCCCTTGGCTATGTGCTTGGCACTATCAACCCGCACTAGGGACTTTCACCCGTTAGACTGCGCCCATGCCGGGCGCACAAAAAAAGAGCCCGGCTAAACGCCGGGCTCTTCTTAAGCTTTAACTATTTAATGGTAACTGTGTTGGCTGTTGCATCAAAGGTTGCAGTGCAACCAAAGGCTTTGGCTACCCAAGCTGCGGGCAGAGTCGTATAGTTGTCTTTGGCGGAAACGGCTACGTCCATGGATACGGTTACGCCGCCCACTAACATATCACTGCTGCCGAGTTTGAGCTGTACAAACTTGGCATCCTTGATTAAGGTAACGGTCTGGTTCTCTTGATTCCACACGATGTTGTCATCGGTGATTCCCAGAGCATAAGCAACGTCACGGATTGATGTATAAGTGCGGTTGTTTTCAGCATAAGGCGCTACACTGGCGGTCTTTTCTACGCCGTTAACGGTATAAGTCGTAGAACCAAAGCTGAATACTGCGGTATTTCCAACTTCGCCGGCCGGAGTCACAACCTTGGCAATGTCACATTTGGCGGCGGTGTCAGAATTTGTCCAGTCGCTGTATATACAAGTCGCTGCAACTGCAGTGCCCTGTACCTTCATGGAGACACCACCCTCGGCCACGGTGCGGTCAAGCTTGATTACAGCATTGGTCACTTTGATAGTACTGGGGGTGCTGCTTTCCGAATCAACCGTAAATGTTACCTGGTTGTCACCATTGGCACGTTGAACATTGGCAATGTCAAGGTCACCTTCGGTAACTTCAACAGTCGGAGTCCCTATCCAATATAAACCTGCGGGCAGATCCAGTATAACTTTATCGCTGCCATCTTCATCTGAAAAAGCTCCGGCAACATTTTCTTTAATGGTAAATTCGCCAGCTTTCTGATTGCTGAGACCTATAACTACATCGGGGGTGCTGGCGGCGGTGGCGGTAATCGCGCTCTTGACAGTAGCTATTTTGACTGACTGCTCTTCAATGCCGGTAGTTCCGCCGACTTCCAGGTTTATATCTCCTTGGAATCCGGGTTCAATAGCAATTTCAACATTTTCAAGTTCAAGGGTAGCTGCATCGCCGTCATCATCCTCATTATCTACAATGAACTTGGCGGTGCGGTTATCAGTTCCGCTGAATTCGGAGAATTCCAACTTAACTCCCTCGTCCTCATCGAAATCGTCCAGGTCTGAAAGGGTATCTGACAGGTTATTGCTGTCGTCATCATCATATTCATATTCGGGCTGCCATCTGGCTCCCTCGGGTAGAGTGAGGGTTACGCTGCGGCCGTCGACCAGGCTCTCGCCGATACTTTCAGTAATTATGATTTTGCCGATTTCCTGCTCGTCCTGCCCGGCTATGAGTTCAGGCGTAGACCCTACGGAAGCGGTAACTCCGATTTCGCCATAGGTTCCTACTACGACGCTGGGGATGTTGGCGTCGGTGTCACCTGAGATATTCATGGTTACATCGCCCTCATCGGCACTGTCTTCGTCTTCCACGCCAAACTCCAGTGCAGTTGCGGGAATATCCCATGCAGAAGCTTCAGTGGTTTCACCTGCGAAATCAATGGTCAGTTCTTCTTCGTCACGATTGATAGTGACAGTAATATCTTCTCCCCACAGAGCGTCAAGAGTTACGGTTTGGGTGCTTGCACCTTTCCACTCGAAGCCGCTGGGGAGTTTCAGCTTCAGACTCTCGTCATCATCTGACAGAGATCCGGCAGTGTCTTCTTTAATACGCAGTTCAAAATCAAATGTTCCGTCGGCGTCCTCAGTATCGGTGCCGGTGACCGACAGGGTCACTGCTCCGGAGGAAGAAGATTTACCTGCTATCACGGTGCCCTGGGGGAAACCGCTGTTTTCGTTAGCATCAAAGACAACGGCCAGATCGTCATTGGTTCCGGAGTCAACCTCGATCGCGTCCAGATAGACATAGAATATGAAATCCATGGACGCATCCTGGGCGCTATTGGCAGTAATTTGAATTTCGTCGTTGACATCCAGAGTATCTATAGTGATATCGGATGCGTTGAAAGCGTTGGAATCACCGGCTGCGTTAACAGTTAGCGGAACGACCACCTCGTTTTTTCCGCTGGTATGGGTTGCTACTACGGTCTCACTAAAAGCAGTAAAGAAATCAAAGCCCGAGGGCAGCTTCATAATCACGCTGTCATCAGCGGAGATCGAGCCTGCATCAACGGTGACCTTGATGGCGCCTGCCGCCTGAGACTTATCGGGATCGTCGGTAAGAGTGGGTGCCTTAAGGGGGTTTATGGCGCCTGTAGAACTGGCTGCTGCTGTCCCCACGCCGATAATCAGAGTCGCTATCATCATAAGAACCAGTAATAAGGATATCTTTTTGCTTCTTCTTTTTATCACTGTGTGTTTTCCTCCTTTTTTATAATTTAATAATACTTGTATATTTCTTGCAGGTAATCAGGGGTTTATCCCCAAAATGAGAGGTGATCATCCATCCAGGGGACGGATACCAACTTGTTTCTCTCTTCTCGCCTCCTTCTAAGCCGGTTATTATGTAAGGTTTTTTCCGGCTGGTTTGTGAGCCAGGGTGGCTGCTGCTTAAAATGGAATCCACTGGCTGGCTGTACCGTTAGACGCACAATATATCCAAAAAGTTCCCCGACAGGCAGAAAAGTTTTTCTTACTCGTTATTTAGGGAAAGTACCGGCTATACAAATACCTAAATTAACTTTTAAGACAAATATTGCACTATAAAATAATTATATTTCTGTTAATATTTTATAAATTAAAGGATTATTTAATATTAATGTCGTATTATTTTATTAATGGCTTAATTTTCTATAGGAGGTGATATTTGGTTTGTTTAGCCATTATTATTTTTTAGGAAAGAGGTAGTTAATATGACTCGGAAGATTAGTGTAATGTGTATTTTAACCTTGCTTTTTACCCTATTCGTAAGCCAAGTATGTCTCGCAGAAACAAGTGATTATGACACTTTGTCTGGAGGAGCAAAGGTCCAATGGTTTACATCGGCAGAGGTTCTTAATGGAACGAGAACTTTTACATGGCCTACAGCTTTTGCAAACAAGTATTATTCTGTAGTAGTAACCCAAAATAGAAAGCTTACTCCAGCGACAGCCTACTTTGAGGTTAACTCCCAGACTACTACTGGTTGTTCTATAACCGCCCAAAGCGGATTTACAAATACAACCTGGGTTAATGTAATAGCCGTAGGTGATTAGTTTAAATCATAAAATATTTTAAAAAGAGCTGTGTGAAACACGGCTTAGAAAAACCGTTTAAATCATTGATATTTAAGCGGTTTTTCTTATTTGTAAAGATTATAAATGGTAAAGTATGTGCCGTAAGCGATACTATTAATGTTGTGTCGGTCGCTTTTTGGGTTGCCACTGGCACAGGAAAGTTACCATCGTTAAGTAAATTTTTCGTTATTTTTATGGGCAATTTAGGAAATTGTTGTTCCGGCATCGGCGTGTTAAAATGAGATAGTTCATTTAGGAACATAATTAAATTACATGGGCGGGAACTTTTTTTGCCTGCCCGGTGTCTAATAGCTAACCTGGTATATTTACCCGGTTGTTCAGGGAGTGTAATTTTTTGAGATCTGTTAAAGAGCTGATCGATAAAGCCCGGCAGGATGATCTGTCGGCTTTCGGGGAACTGGTTCTTATCTATCAAGATAGAGTTTATTCCCACTGCCATTATCTGGCAGGCAATCCCGATGATGCCGAAGATCTTGCCCAGGAAGTCTTCGTTCAAGCGTTTAAAGGTATTCGATCCTTTCGTAACGATGCTGATTTTGGAACATGGCTGCACCGCATCGCGGTTAATCAATGGATCAACTTCTACCGCCGCAACCGCAAGGTAGTAACCCTTTCCCTGGATGAGCCCATGACTACCGCCGACGGTGAGGTAAACCGGGAACTGGCGGCCACTGAGGAAAGTCCTTTGGAAAAGGTTGAACGCGGTGAACTTAATGCCTTGGTGGGAACAGCTTTAAACCATTTGTTGCCCGAGTTTCGGACTGTTTTGCTGCTTAGAGAGGTAGAAGGCTACAATTACGATGAAATAGCCGCCATGCTGGGCTGTTCTCTGGGGACGGTCAAATCCCGGATAAACCGGGGCAGGAAGGCTTTAAAAAAAGAACTGGAAAATCAATTGAAAGCGTGATGGGCATGGACTGTACAAGAATTGAAGAACTTTTATCTCCTTATCTGGATGGCGAACTGACCTCCGCTGAAATCGAAATGGTCGGCTCTCATCTATCTGCGTGTCCGGTCTGCCGGCGAGATTATGAGGGCTTGCTTTTACTTTCCGCTGCCTGTAAACAAATCCCGGAAGTTACGGTTCCTGCACCTCCGGACTTTAAAAATAGCCTGATGCTCCGTCTTAGTGAGGAAAAAAACCTGACCCCGGTCAAACATCAGCGGCGGTTTAAGCAGAGTTGGAAGCAGGTGGTTGCAGGTGCTGCCGCAGCGCTGGTATTGTTTTTAGGAGCAGTGAGTTTTAACCCCGGCCCTACGGTTTTAATAGCGGATAAGTCCCCGACCGTCAATACGGAGCAGACTTCCCCCGCTTCTGATATGAATATTCCAACTGTTAATAGTCCCAGTGGAGACACAACTCCGGTTGTCCAGCCCCCATCGACCCAGGTCGGCTCACCGGCGGCAGACGGCAAGACCGCTAGTGATCCTGTGGTGGTGGAGCCAGCTCCAACTACCCTTAACAGTCCTTCGTCTCCGGTATTCTTATTAAATAAGGAACGGACCATAAAGACTACCCTGTTGAAGATCAAGGTTAGCGACTCAGCCGGCGCAACGGAGAAGGCCCTTAAAATAGCTGCTGATAATCAGGCCCAGACTCAAAACCTGGGGCAACAGGTAAATAAAAATGGCAGTTATACCACCATCAAAATTACTGTCGCCAAAGCTTCAGCAGGTACTTTGATCAGCAAACTGGAGGACTTGGGCACGATTATCACCCAGGAAGTAAATACCAAGGATATTGGCACTCGTTTTGCGGAAGCCCTGTCCCACTACGAGGTGCTGGTAAATCAGCAAGCCAGCGTACAGGATGCTGAGCAAAAGGACCAGCTCAATAAAGAGATCCAAACCGTAGTGAACGAATTGACTACGTGGGAACAAAATGCCGAGCAGGAAACTGTTGTATTGTGGCTCGAAAAATAGTTAAAACTATAATTAGATTTTTCAAGCGCCTTTTAAGGCGCTTTTTTGCGGAGAAATCATTTCACAGGACACAGGGGAGAACATTTTATGAATAAACGATTGCAGGAATTTGATGCTTTACGGGTAGCAGCGGCTTTGGCCGTGATAGCGATCCATGTGACAGCAGGTTATATAGACAAGTCTTCTCCGGCTTACCTGTGGAACCACGCGGTGCGTTTCGCTGTGCCTCTATTTATCGTCATCTCCGGTTTTCTTTTATATCATACCGATCATAATGCCCCGGTCTCGTCGCCTCTGACCTTTTATCGCAAACGACTGGATCGCATTCTATGGCCTTTTATTATCTGGAGTATTGTTTACTGTTTATTTAATGCTTATCTGCTCAGATGGAGTGATCCGCTGCTTTTCCTTATTACCCTGGGCAAGTCTTTGCTGTGGGGTACCGCTTATTATCACCTGTATTTCCTGCCCATAATACTGCAGTTTTATCTTCTGTATCCCTGGCTGCGCCGGTGGTTGATGAAAAACCCGCGCCAACTTTTCATAGCTTGCCTGCTCCTGACCCTGGCATTCCAATGTCTGTTATATCTGTACCTGCTGCATATCATTCCACTGCCTTACCGCTACAACCTCTTATATGTACGCGCTTTCCCGGTATGGCTGTTTTATTTTGTCCTGGGTATGGTTGCTGCCTATTACAGCAGTGACAGGGGACGGTTCTCTGTCACGCCACACTTGTTTTCAGGCGTGACAGAGAACCGTCCCCTGTCACCCTTACCCATGGCTATTATCTGGTTAATCAGCCTGGGAATCATGATCCTGGACAGCAAGATGACTAATATTCAGGGTTCTATCGTCAGACCCAGTGTTATGCTATATACTTCCTGCAGTTACTTTTTCTTTTATACTCTGGCAATACGGTTACGGCAAAAGGATAGACCATGGCTCACATGGCTTTCCGCCCAATCCTTTCTCCTATACTTGATGCATCCTCTGCTGCTCACCGTACTGATAAAACTTGCACCCCGGCTGGGGCATCCCGGTTTATGGAACGGAGACCTGGGACTTGTGGGATTGTACTGCACTACTACCTTGTTTACTATAACAGTGACTTATATAGTTAGCTTCACCCCTCTGGCTTCGGTACTGGGTGGGGTCAAAGCCAAGTAGACGCAGGGGGACGGCTCTTTTGTGCACCTCCTGCATATCACCCGGGTGCATAAAAGAACCGTCCCCCTGTGTCTGTAATCCTTGGCTAATTTCCTTTGATCTGATCCAGCAAAGCGGCTGCTTCAGCTCTGGTTACATAACTATCCGGTTCGAGAGACTTACCGGAAAAGACGCTCAGAAGCCCCCGTTCAAACAGTTGGGAAAAAGCCTCCTGGGCCCAGGAAGGTACCAGGCCCCAATCCTCATATGGCAAGGCTGCCAGGTTTTTAACTCTTTTGTCCCCGGCTATCCGTGCAATAATTACCGCCATTTCGCTACGCGTCACCATCTGGGCCGGTCGGAAGCTCCCGTCCGCATACCCGCTGATCAAACCCCGCTCATGGGCTGCAATTACTGCTTCCAAAGCCCACCAGGGGATATCCTGATAATCACTAAAAATCAACTGCTCTTTCACCGGCGGCAGGCTTAAGTTTTTCAGGCGGGCAATCAGCGATACCAGTTCAGCCCGGCTTAAATACTGATCGGGATGGTAACTGCCGTCACCATAACCTTTTACCACATTTAAATGAGCCAGGTCTTTAATGTATTTTTCCGCCCAATGCCCGGATATATCGGTGAAACTATCCACGGCCGGTTGGGTTGGAAATATGCTGATGTTGATATCACTGGCCTTTGTCCCCCCGCTGCGAGTGTCCAGGGCCAATACGCGCAATTTACTTTCATTCTCCAACATCAAGAATAATTTGCTGACTTGCCCATTGACTACCTTAATACGCTCACAACTGCCGTCCGTTCTATACAGGTACAAACGATCCGCACTGGTAGAACCTTGAAGGATTAGAACGCCGTTTAATGAACGTGCCGTAAGATCCACATCCGGTATCTTAGCTTCCGGACGCAGTCCGACATCTATCCCCGCAAGTACCTGCGGCCAGGGTGAAGGAGCCAGCAGGGTAATAAGATCGGCCTTGTCGCCCGGACTTATATCTTCCGGATAAATATCATAGCCGGCTTTACTGATGCGGGTAGAGCTGCCATAAGTATATTGGGAGCCGTCCGCCATATTTAAGGTCTGCTTAGCAGGGTTTACCGAAGAGACAGTCTTTACGGTTTCTTCTCCAATTTCAGCCAGATCAATCCGCCAGGATTCTTCCCCACCGGGATTGCTTATAACCCGCACCCAGCTCCCCGGCTGAAGTGAAGTAGTCTCCAGTTGTATTCCCCATCCGAAAACCTCGGTCTGTTTATTCAGTGTAAACGTCTGCGAATGATTATTGGAATCAATCAAATAAAGACTCATTTTACTGGGGCTAAAATATACTACCCGCCCATAGGTCACATTGCTATAGCTTTGCACCTGAACGATATTGCTGCTATCGGGCATCAATAAGGCGACAATCCAATCGTCCGCTTTTATATCTTCGATTTTGACCATGGTTTTATCTCGAAATACATGGGTACCGGGGAAAATCTGATACGCTCGCCCCGTATCCATTACTATCTTGCCCTGTTCAATATTAACCGCATCAACCCGGCCAATAATAATAGGCCTTTCCATCAGTAAAGTTTGTACTATTTGGGTTTGGGGTGATATCTGCATAGTAATCTTCGTGCCCGGCATAAGCTGGTCCAGATCATCTTGTTCAGCCGAACCATACGGTGAATCGTGATCAGTGCAATCCACCAGTTTATCCCGGTAGGAAATGGCTGCCCAAGGAGCCAGGTGATAAATATTGGAGTCATGTAATAATTTTATTTCTTTGGTTTCCGGGTTTACCTGGTCGATAATTCCACTTATCTCCTGGTTGCTTGCCTCAAGCTTCCACAGGGTCTGAAGAGCCGGATTTATAGTGGCCTTTAACTCCGAACCCAGAGGAATGTCAGTAATACCGGCTACCTGTCGTCCGTTCACCATGATGCTGCCATCTAATGCCGCAGCCTGTGGATCCAGATAATAACCGCCTTCTCTTACCTGTTTGTTCATTTCCAGCAAGAGATCCCCGTCGCTGGTAGGCAAGGCCTGTATTCCTCCGGTCCTCCAGGTGCTTCCGAAAATATAAGCGGTGTTGGAGGTTAGATATATGTCGCTGCCTATATTGGTATTGTCAAGAGAACTCTCCAATTTACCATCCACCACCTGGTGTATTGATATGGAGGTCGGGTTGACTTTGGTTCCGTCCAGCAGACTCAACACATAGTTCTGGTCGATATCCGCAACCACCTGGTGTTTAAGCGCCTGCCCGTAAACCAAGGCAAAATCCTGCCCCCCGGCCTCTCCAAGGCGGCTGGCCTGGACTCTTATCGTATACTCGCCTGATTTGGATAGTGGGATCGATACCTGTTCCATATTATTAAGCTCGTCGGCGTGACCCTGCCCGGAAATATCATTACCGTAATAGTATTTCCCTCCCGGCTCCTGCACTATCAGATCAAGATTATTAACCAGTTCGGAATCAGCGCCTATCTTTCCCGGAGGGTCCACCCAGGCCAGGCTTATCTTCACCGGTCTGGAGGTATCGGAAACCTGCAGTTTATATTCCTTATAATCGCCCTCGTTTAGCCGTTCTTTTTCATCAATAATCTTGAAGGCATCTTCATGTAATGCCAGAACTGTCCCGGCTGAATCCATAATACCAAATCCTTCTTGGGCAATATCACCTGTCTGGGGACGGGCGCCATTGATCAGCAACGCCTTTAATAGTGCGGATGAAGGATTGGGCATGTTCTGCCCGGTTTTCAGCTCCTCCCGCAGCAAGGCCAGAACCCCGCCGGTTACCGCCGCCGCCATACTGCTTCCTCCCATCCGGGTATAAAAGGGATTAGCAACAAAGTTGCCTTCCACCAGACTCGAACAAGCGGAAATAAGATCAAAGCCGGGAACCAAAAGTTCGGGTTTTATTCTGCCATCTGCAGTCGGCCCCCGGCTGGAAGAGTTCGCAGGTTGATCGGCGAACCGGGATTCGGGATCAAATGCCGGGCGAGGGACCTGGCTGGCTCCTACCGTAAGGGCATTTTTACTGTTGGCCTCTGATGTCAGGGTGCTTCTGCCCGGTCCGTTATTGCCCGCGCTAAAAATTGGCAGGAAGTCGGGATATTTATATATGAAGTCGTCAATCTGAGCCGAACGGCTGCTATACGTATTGCCACCACTACCCCAACCATCCACATGAATCCTGACCCCGGCGGAGTAAGCCGGGCGGAAGAGGTCTGCCACCTTATCGGGCAGTTTTAAATTATTGGCCGAATCCAGTAAAGCCTGAAAATACAAACTGGCTCCAGGAGCGATGCCCTGGTACTTCCCCTGCGAGGCTTTGCCGCTACCAGCTATGGTGGCTGCCATAAAAGTACCATGCCCGTTGGGATCATCGGGAAGATCGCGATCAGTATATGACTTCAGCATTACTACTCTGGGCATGCTTCCAGATTCACTTTGCAGATCAGGATGAATATCAGATAAACTGCCTTTATCCAGACCACTATCCGCAATACCGACAATCTGTCCTTTCCCGCTAAGTCCGGCGCGGTTAAGCAGATCGGGAACGAGTAGGGGACTGGAACCGATGATGTCCGCAGCCCGGTCATTAGCCTGAACTGGAAATAACGACCACTGAAAAAATAGGCATAAACAAAGCAGCAGTGACAGCATACACTGCCACCGTTTCTTATATGTACGTTTCATATATAAAGGCTCCTTAAAATGTACTGTTACTAATAATCGAGGTGCGATTAGCCCTTAAGGGCGTATATCGTGCCCGATTTTAGTTATCCCGTGACGACGGGATTTCCTTAAATACAACCATTCGGCAATTGTTCTGCGTTTTCCTGCTGTATTTTGTTATATATGTTGGTTATTTGTGGTTTTTCTTATATCTTCCAAACATTCTGCAATATTTTCCCGGGTCAATAAAATTCCAAAATCTGCCGGAATCCGGTTGTCTGGACAGTTTATTATCTTATGGGCTATTAGAGTCTCAATTTCCGGATATACATGGCTGGCATCATAATAATTATCAAGATTATTGGTTATGGAATTAGGGTAATCAAAATTGTAAATCTGCCCAAAGGCTTCCACGCTGTCTTTTAACCACTGCTCATAATATGGCATTAATCCCTGCGCTACCATCAGATCCCATAGCGGTCGGGCTGTTGGAGTGGTAAAAACAATAAAGGTTGTATTAGGATTATCGGCCTTTAAGCTGTGCAATATTGGTTTAACATCCCGGTATTCATAATTGGCATAAATATCATTCTTATACCTAACCAAATTGGCGCTTATCTGCTCCTGCTGCACCGCTGAGTTGACCCTGTTCAAGGTTTTAATATTGCTTCGATCATAGTCAAAGGTCTGAGGGATTCCCCGCTGTGACGCCTTAAAATTTTTCAACGAGTAATCCAATAGGTCCAGTGACAACAGGGTTTTGTAACGATAGGCAAATTCATTGCTCTTATTAATATAATAAGATGGCGGATGAAAATCGTTTTGGAGTTTAATATTTTTGTTGGTTACGAAAAAGTCCAGCCCTATGACTATATAGTCGAAATCATGCCCGTTTTTCATCCGCGCATATCGCACATAATCAAAATATTCCTCCAAAAGCATGATGCTCAACGCATAATTATAAGCACGATAACCAATCAGATCGTTCTGATTCATATATGTTGTACGGCTGCTTCCCAGTATCAAGGTGTTATAATCATTTTGCCCCCAGCTTACCCGGTTGGTTTTCTGCTGGCGCTCATCGAATGATATTTGAATCCGGTTGTAGCGGTTCGCATGCGAAAAATTCCATAGCGAGTCGATATAGTAATTAAAGGCTCCTACCATTAACAGGGGGATGAAAACCACCACCAATGTCAACCCAAACCATCTTTGGTATCTATTCATATATTATTTTACTCCCTTTTTTAGGGCTTAATATTCTCCTTCATGTACGCCGCTATTCCATCGGCTATCGCCTGCGCAGCTAATTGTCGGAAGGATTGCTGGGACAGGAGCGCTTCTTCGGCAGGATTACTTATGAAAGCCATTTCTATTAAAGCGGAAGGCATCTGGCTTTCCCGCAGTACTGCAAAATTAGCCTGTTTAACGCCTCGATCGAAACGACATATCTTACTGACCAGCGCTTCCTGCAGCTTGGTTGCCAAACTATAACGCTCATCCTTCTGTATATACAATGATGGGGTTTCCAAAGGTGCATAGTAGTAAGTCTCCGTTCCGGAGGGAGTTGAACTGGTATTGGCATTATTATGGATGGAAACAAAGACCGCCGCATTATAAAGGTTGGCCATAGTGGTTCTCTCCTCCAACCCTACATAAGTATCGTCAATGCGAGTACATACATACTTGATATTCTTTTGTTTGAGGATCTGTCCCACCTTCTTAACCATGTCCAGGGTAACCTCTTTTTCCTTCAAGGCTGCTCCGCTGGCTCCCGGATCTTTACCGCCATGACCTGCATCCAGCACCACCAGAGGGATGCGCGGCTGGATCTCGCTCTGGTCGATAAACATGATGTTCATAGCTGTCCCGTCACTGCTCAGACCAACCGCAAACTTGGCCGCTTTTTTGGTGGTCAATATCAAAATCGTCGATGAGCCTGCATCGCTTGATTGGTCTTTTAACTCCAGTTTATCCAGCAAACTGCTGCTATAACTGTAAGTGGACTGAGCCTGGCCTGCCAGAACCCCGGTTAACACCACCTCCAGGCGGGTAGAGGTTGGATTGGACTTATAAACCAGCGGAGCACCAGTTAATACCGTAATCATTTCTCCGCTGGTGCCCAGGCTCTTTCTCTGCACTTCGCAGATAGAGTTTTTTACGGTCAGTACTTCCTTGGTTCCCCCGTTCTCGGTTCCTGTCCGGTATTCTAATCCGGTCGATAGCGTTATCTCCACCACTGCTTTTTTGCCTTCATTTCTGCCCTGAACCTGAATGGTATCGTTCCCCATATTTTCTAGTATTGCAGCGTTTCCTTCGATTTGCCGGTTGGCAAATTCATATGTTATCTTGTTGCCGCTTTTGCTTATCTTCGTATCCAGTGTGCTGCCATACCCCATCATAATTCTTAGTCCGCTGTCATTTCGTTCCGAAGATATTTTCAAACCTTCAAGCTGGGTAGAGCTGGGAGTGGTAACTACCACCGCCGGAGGGGACGGTTTTTCCAGAACAACCGTCCAGTGGGCAGCGTCCCAGGTAGCAGTACCGCCCAGAGATTCACCCACAAAACGCAGGGGGGCCAGAGTCGTTTGTTGAATTACCCGGGCAGGGACATCCAGTTTCCATACTTCACCGTTGACCGTTGGCTCAGTTGAATTTAAAGGCAATACCACCGTGGTAGTGCCTTTGGTAGCCGTGGCAGTCTGTGTTGCCTGGTCCCAGCTTACGATGGCTCCCATAGCTTCAAATATCGCCCTCAACGGCACCAGCACCCGATTATTTTCCACCCGGGGAGGAACTTTGAATTCCATCGGTTGACCATCCAGGGTGACATTGGGAGCGGCTGATGCGCTTGCCGGTTCCGGAGTTACTGTAGCCAGTGCCGGGGCTGTTGGGGCGGATGCATCTATTTTTCTCAGCAGATCTGAGCGTATATAGGCTACCTTTCCACTGGTCGCACGCACCCTATACCAGTCCCCCGTCTTATCCAATATATTAACCTGGGCTCCCTTAGGCAGCAATTCAACCTTAGCATAGCCGGTTCCAGGACCGGAGCGCATATTGGCTGCATCTGCAATTATAACACCGGTCTCGGCAGCGGCTTCATTGGTAAGCGGACCCAGCAAGAAGCACATACATACTGCCAGACCTATGAAAACAAACTTTAAATGTTTTATCTTTAAATTATCCAACATGAAATCATCCTCACTCCAACAACTTGTACTCATTCTTTCGACATTTTATCATACATGTCCTGCCTTGCTTCCAAGGCAAAAATGCTTATTAACTCTATATACTACCATTTTATCAAAAGCCTTACACGATTAGCGAAAATATTCTTAAGATAATGTCGTTGGCAGTAAAAAGGAACGCTGATATACCGGCCTTAGAGACCGATACATCTGCGTTCCTTCCAGATTCGGGACTTCTCACCATACTTTTTTTATTGTTATAATATACATTTTATTTATGTCCGCCTTAATAATCCATTACTGATCCTAGTCTATTTGAGGTTCTGTTCAATCCGATCCAGTTGACTGGCAATACTGGTTATGGTGTTGCCTAATATGCGGGCAGCTTCACGGACTTGATCCAAAGGATTAGCCCCGCTCCCATCCGGTTTAAGGATTCCCAAAACCAGCATACCTGTATGCTGAGCCTCCAATACTGTTGAGTGATTACTTAAAACATTTATTTCAATTCCATTGGATAATTTAATTAGGCATCCTTTGTCTCCCCCGTAATGAGAATCCTTGACATGAGCCATATCAACATATCCATATACAGCGTCATTTTCAGCTACTGCCGAGCGCATTTTCAAAGGAATAAATACACGCTCGGTCCCCAGATAAAACGGCAACAGTCCTTTCCGTCCCAATTTACCTTTCAGCATCTTCCGCTGGGCAATTAAGTCAATAGCATAGGAAGCAGCCAGTGCTTTTACCACCGATCTCATTACCCTGCGATCTTGAACTGCATCCCCATTTTTGAGTAATATCTCAGTAATATTGCCGACCTCACTATAAACCGGTTTCAGCCCTATGACCTCATCCCGAAAATGTTCTACCTTCGCCAATTTCACCAATATCCCTCCAAACTGCACATACATCGGTTAACCTCTGAACCCGATCTCATCTAGAAATAGTCGTGTTATATTTTGGCTTTATATAATTATATTTACATTTGGGGAAAATGGTGATAGATGATGTTAGTGCATAGATGTGTCAATAGAAAGGTTTTACTTTGATATCATACTTTTTTCTCTTTTATCGTGACGCCGTGACCTGCGCTGGGCAGGTTGGATCTTTCCAGATTCGTCTTATCTTTTTCGGAAAGCTGGCCTTGCTTGGAGGACAAGGTCTTGTCCTTATCCTGGGTGGAAGCTTCGGAAGTACGAACCACCGTACTTGAGTTGGAACCTGGAGCAGTTACCATAACAGCTACCGTCTGACCGTTCAGCATTTTGTCCAATAGGACCTGAGCTTGCTGCTTATCTGCGATCCAGTAGCTGGAGATCAACACTCCCTGATCATCGCGCACATCATAGAAATAACCAGGCAAGGTCTGGGCCACAATGGATTCGTTATTAAAACTGGGTGCCCAGGTTGCCAGCTTCAGCATATCGGTAATCCGAAGGTTGGTATCCATATAGGTATTAGCTTCCCGAATCAGCTGAGGCAGCTTGGTGATGACAGTGGGCTGAAGCAATTCTTTCATCAGTGCTTTTACAAAAGCTTGTTGGTGGCTGGCTCTGTCAATATCACCATTGATATAGCCGCGGAAACGAACAAAGGCCAGGGCATTTTTGCCGTCCAGGCGCTGTACACCCGGTTGCAGGTTGATATCTTCCGATGGTTTGTACATGCGCTGGTCAACATTTAGGGTAACCCCGCCCATGATATCGACAATCTTCTTGAATCCCTCGAAATCCATTTTTACATAGTAGTCGATTTTATCCCCCATCAGGGATTCCACCGCTTTTACTGCCAGTTGAGACCCTCCTACAACATTGGCCGCGTTGACCTTGTCCAGGGCGCTGCCCTGTACTCTTACCTGGGTATCGCGCGGGATTGAGACGACTGCCACCCTTTTTTTATCCGGGTCTATGGAAGCCAGTATCATGGTATCGGAGCGCGAGTCTTCATCTCCCGGCCGTGCGTCCACCCCTAGTAAAAGGATGTTGGTTCTCTTCCCGTTTTCAATCTGAGCCGGTTGGTCGGTACTGGTTTCGTCTCCCGTTGGCATCAGGAAACAGACGAGTCCTGCACCCATAGCATAGAATACGCCGAAAACCAGACCTACCATTAACATGAAGCGCAGATATGTTTTAGTCTTGTCAGACATGATAAACCTCCAAGAAATAAGTTGTCCGGGGTGCGGTTTCCAGGTCTAAGGAATAGATCCCTTCCCCTCCTGACAGCTTAAAAATGTTGTGTAAGAGTATTTTCTTTGTTCTTGACAAGCTCTTTGGGTTTCTCCCCGGTTCGCATACCTATTTTCTCAGCCCCCAGCACTATAAGCAGAAGCAGTAAAGACATGACCAGGGTAGCCCGAGGGCTGTTAACGTAGTTGAGGACGATAGCCATAAGGCCAAAAAGGCTGCTAATTCCGTAGATAATCAAAACACTGCCCCGGTGGCTGCAGCCGATCGCCATCAAACGGTGGTGCAGGTGGGCTTTGTCCGGTCTAAAAATCGGAGCATTATTGTTGATGCGCCTTATGATAGCAAAAAAAGTATCAAAAATAGGTATGCCCAGTATCAAAATAGGAACAAACAGTGAAATAACTGCAGTGCTCTTGGTCAGGCCTAATACCGCCAAACAAGCCAGAATAAAACCGAGGAAATTAGACCCGCCATCACCCATAAAGGTGCGGGCAGGGTGGAAATTATAAGGGAGGAAGCCCAGGATAGCCGCCACGAGAATAAAGGCTAACATAAAAACCGGCTCCTGGCCTTGCGTATAAGCCACAAATCCCATGGTAGCTGCAGCGATACTGGAAACACCGGCTGCCAGTCCGTCCAAACCGTCAATCAAATTTATTGCGTTGCTGATGCCAACTATCCATAGGAAGGTCAGTGGTATTCCAAAATATCCGAGTTCTAATGGCCCATCGAAGGGATTGGTGACGAAATCCACTACCACCCCGGAGTATATGGCAATAGCCGCCGCGATGCCCTGGCCTATAAGCTTTACCCAGGGTGACAACTGGTAGATATCATCCAGCATGCCCACCAGGAATATAACGCAAGCTCCAATCACGATACCCAAAATTTCTTGAGAAATTTGCACTCCGAAAAGCATTACGATGATAAAAGCCGAAAAAATAGCCAGACCTCCCAGTCTTGGCATGGCGTTGTTATGGACTTTACGCTTATCCGGCTTATCTATGGCTCCAAGCCGGTGAGCCATCTTCATTGCATAAGGCATTGAAAAATAAGCTATACTGAAAGCTGCCAACAATGCAAATGTCAGTCTAAATAAGGACATAATAAAACAAACCCTCCCCAGTCGGATTCTAGGATTATTCTATCACCGCATCGATTAGTTGTCCATATACCAAAAAATGTGCTAATTCTGTTATAATCAATGGGGAATTGGACGAATAGACGTGCAAGTGCAAATGGTGACGGTTCTTGCTTGCATGTTTTATCAAATTTCAGGCATGTAAGCAAGAACCGTCGCCATTTGCACGTAAGAAGGTTGTGGATTATGAAGATTGCCCTTTCGGGTTATTATGGATTTGACAACGCCGGTGATGAGGCGCTATTGTCAGCGATAACATCCTCCATAAAAAGGCTGCAGCCTTCAACCGAGTTTGTGGTTTTTTCCGGCTGCCCGGAGAAGACTGCGGCTCTGCATGGGATTGAGGCGGTCTACCATAAGAATCCCTGGCAGATTTTTCGTAAATTGCTGCAGGTTGATCTGCTGATAAGCGGCGGGGGCAGTATTTTTCAGGATGTAACCAGCGCCCGCTCGCTTCCTTATTACATAAGCGTAGTGGCTCTGGCCAAATTGCTGGGTAAACCGGTAATTTTTTATGCTCAGGGGGTTGGCCCCATAAACCGAGGCTTCAGTAAATTTTTAATGCGCCTGGTAGGCAACCGGGTCGATTTGATTACCCTGCGGGATGAGGACTCCTGCCAGTTCCTGCTGGAGCTCGGAGTGACCCGTCCTCCGCTTCTGGTAACTGCTGATCCGGTATTTTCACTGGAACCGGAACCGTCCGACCGGAGAAATATTGAACATCTGCTAAACACTAACGGTTTGATCAATAGGTCAATGGTAGGGGTGGCAGTGCGTAAATGGCAGGCTTTGGAAGGCTACCAGGAGCGGCTGGCCCGGCTCCTGGATGACCTGGCGGCGCGGGGCTTCCAGATTGTCTTTATTCCCATGGCTTATCCCGATGATATAGACGAGTCACGGCGGGTGGCCCGGTTAATGCATGCGGATGCTTGCGTATTGGATGAAAAGCTGAGAAGCCAGGAATATCTGGATTTGATTTCGCGTCTGGACCTGATGATTGCCATGCGTCTGCACGCCTTGATTTTCGCCGCCAGCCGCGGTGTTCCCTTCGCCGGGATTTCTTATGACCCCAAGGTTGATGCCTTTATGAGTTTATTTGGATTGCAGGCCTTACCTGCAGATTATACAAAAATGAAGGCCGAGGTGGACAGGCTTCTTGGTGACGCGGCCTTTCATGCCGAAATTAAGGACCGAGCCGCAGAGATGCGACGCAAGTCGGAGCAAAATGCCCGCCTGGCACTGTCATTGGTAAAAAAGGATAGAGGTTAGGTTAATGAATAATGGAACTCAAAGGACAGGTAAGACGTTTATCGGCGTTTCCGCAATCATATTTATATCCAAGCTGCTGGGCTTCCTGCGGGATGTGGTGTTTGCCTCCATTTTCGGCACCACAATTTTAACTGACCTTTTCCAGCTGATATTCAGTTTCCCGGGTTACTTGTTTACCAGCATAGGAACCGCCTTATCCTCGGTAAATATTCCCGACCTGACCTATTATATAAACAGCAGAACCCGGGAGGAAAGGGACCGTTATCTGTCCAACCTCTTTGCGCAGATAAGCCTCTGGGCCTCACTGCTATGCCTCCTGGGCATTGTATTTGCCCCGCTCTTAACCAGAGTTATTGCGCCCGGACTAAACGACGAGGTTATAGATCTGGCAGTTCTGCTCACCAGGATTATGATTCCCACCCTGCTCTTTGTTAGCTTGACTTATGTAGCTGCCGGAGTCCTGCAGGTGCACGGCCATTTCTTGCTCTCATCTTCCATTAGCATCCCCTTCAACCTCCTGGTTATAGCTTCTCTATTAATCAAAGGGGTAGATATTGTCTTCCTGGGTTATATAACCACTATCGGTTGGTTGCTGCAATTTTTTATTCAGTTTCCAGTTCTATGGAAGGAAAAATATCATTTTTTTTGGCGGATTGATTTCAAAAATGAGCATACCATGCTTATGTTCAAACAATTGGGACCGATCCTGCTGGGGAATTCTCTTTTACAGTTATGTTTGATAATTGACCGCTCCTTTGCCTCTCATCTGGAAGAAGGCACGATCGGGGCTCTGGGGTTTGGCAGCAACCTTTTTGTCACAATTACCAGCGTATTTATAGTCGCCATGTCTACGGTGATTTTTCCACGCCTGTCTCAGTACTGCCTGGATAACGATAAGGCTCGCATTCGTTCCCTTTTGAGCAATATTTTTAAGATACTGCTTTTTATCCTGCTGCCTTATCTGATTTTGGTAGTGTGCTATCACCGGGAAATAATCTCTCTGGTTTATGAACGCGGTGCTTTTACCAGCGAATCCACCAGTATGAGTTCGATAGCTTTCCTGGGATACAGCTTTGCCGTAGTTGGTTATGCCTGCCAGGAAATTTTCAATCGAGTCTATTACGCCCTAAAAAAGTTTACGGTCCCAATGCGGGTGAGCATGCTGTGCATATTTTTAAAACTGTTATTGGACTTTTTGCTTTTTCGGACGGCAGGAATTATCGGCATCAGCCTCTCTACGGCCTTTTGCCTCTTGCTCTACGCGCTGATAATGAGTATTCTATTGCACAGGGAGATTGGTAATTTTCTCAGCAAAGATCTTATGCATTTTATAGTCCAACTGGGATTGCCGATAGCAGGAATGCTCGCTATTATCCTGGGAAGTAGTTTCCTCCAAATAGGTGGCAGACTGGTTTTTCTACTTCCTCTGGTGGTCAGCGGTCTGGTATATCTGGGAATAGCCTACTTCAACAGTATTATCCGGGAGACTATTTTGGTGAGGGAATAGGGGAACGATAGACGCAGGAAGCAAGGGGACGGTTCTTTTGCTTCCCCGATAATAGACGATACACATGTGGGAAAGGAGAGTATGGTTTTTTGCCATAGTGAATTAATGAAAAAGAACAGTATTAAAATATTATGGGTTTTGCTGGCCCTGACTTTGATATTTTCCTATAGCGGTATACAACTGCGTATGGGCAATGAAAGCCAGAATAAGGCGATTATTACCACTATTGATTACAAGGAGTTTGCCCGAACGGCCAATTCAGCTAATATTAACCTGGATAATGTTCTTTCGCGTCTGAAGAACAGCGGGGTCAATTATGTGGCCGTCAATGAGGTCTCTCTGCGCGATCTGGCTTATAGCGGGGATGTGTATGTTTCTTCTTATGGCGACTTTGCGTCTCTAACCCGGACGGTGTCCCCTCAGATTTGGTCCGAGGCCTCCAAAGCTATTGGCTCCACTTATGTCAGCCCTTCCAACCTGACAGTGGCAACCGGTGATCCGCTCGTAGCCGCTTTCTTAAAGGAGCGCCTTAGTGCGCGCTTCCTTCCCCAGGAATTGGTCAGCTTTAGTATAGCCGACAAGAGCTATTTCATCATCAATGCCCAGTTAGCTCCCATTAACATTGAAGCCAATCCGACCGACAAGAACAAGCCGGTCAGCAAGGATTTGGATGCCCGCCTGGGATTCGATGATAAAGTGTTAAAGCAGTTGAAGTCCCAGGGGTTTAATATAATCCTGCGTCCCGGCAGCAGCACGGGCTCCAATACCCAGTACCTGAATGAATATGAACGGGCGGTTAGCGATTACGGAGTTAAATGCATAATCTTCGCCGGCAATGATTTGAGCGGCGCCCCCAACCGCCTGGACTGGATTGAAAATCTGGTTAAGAAACACCAGCTTAACATAGGTATAATTGAGGCCACAACCCAGCTCCAATATGTTACCCAGAAGGGCCTGGACGAAGTGATGAAGGCCACCGGCTACCCGATTAACCGGGTTTACTCCACTACCAATGATGAGTTCGTTCAGAATATTGACGAACGGTATTACCGCTGGGTACGCGGGGTGATCGACCGGGGAATCCGTATCCTGTACGTAGTTCCTTTCAAGGATCAAAAGCTTAGTTACTCCACAAATTTGAATAACACCCTGGAAATGATAGACAAATTCCATCAGACTATAAGTACCAAGGGTTATTCTATTGATAAGCCCTTAAACCTGCTGTCGGGTGCGATGACCACTCCGATACACCGTACGGCAGTATCCCTGAGCCTTTTGCTGGCCGGGACGCTGTACCTGCTCTACCTGTTCAGGCTCAGGTTGAAACCTATCTGGCTGGCTGCCTGGATAGTTCTGGGCACATTGATATGTATAGCCGGTAATCTTTTTACCGCCCATGATTTTTCGCGGCTTTATGCGCTGGCGGCGGCCGTTCTGTATCCGTCCTTCTCCAGCCTGCTGCTCCTAATGTACCTGCAAAACAATCGGGAGAAGCCTTATCTGGCGCAGCTTCTAATTTCACTCGCCATCATTCTGGGAGTGAACGGTCTGGGAATGTATACGGTAGTAACGAGTCTGGCAGATATCCGCTTTATAATGAATGTAGAAATATTCAGCGGAGTCAAGCTGGCATTTATCAGCCCGCTGCTGTTATTTTTCCTGAACTATGTCAGTTCCATGGTGGGATTTGCCGACTTCAGAGACAATGCCATTAAATTCTTAATGGAAAAGCCCAATTATCTGGTGATTCTGCTGCTTATGGTCGGTGCCGCCGCCTTCTATTACTACTTGGGACGGAGCGGCAATGCGGTGGTAACGGTATCATCCTTGGAGATCAAAATGAGGGAGGTACTGGAAGGAATCTTCCTGGCCCGGCCCCGCTTCAAAGAGTTGCTAATCGGCTATCCGGCTCTATTTGTGATGATTTACCTGTACCGCAAATTCCGCTATGATTTGATTCTTCTGGTATTCGGGCTGGGGGTAATGATGGGCAGCATCTCCATGGTGAACAGCTTCTGCCATGTGTTTACGGCGGTGATGATCTCTATGAACCGCACCCTGGCCGGCCTTATAACCGGAACAGCAGTTGGCCTGGCAGCGCTGGTGGCGGTCTACGCATTATTTTGGGTGGAAAGTAGACTGTGGGGAAAACTATAGGCACAATAGCCGCTGCAACACTAATCGTGAACGAAGTTCACATCGGTAGTCCCCGTAGGGAGATATTGCAGCAACCTTATTGGTGTCGTTTACGATATCAGGAGTACCCGCAGGGTGGCTAATTATTATCGCTGATTAATTTTAATGTATTGAATGAGCTTATGCTGATATATTGTATGTAAGGTGATTTTGTGGCAACTAATTGAATGGCTAATTGAGTCAATGTTTTAAACAATTAAGTAATAAAGGAGTGACCCCGATGAAGTTCAAAGTAATATTCCAGTGGAATGACGATGGAGGAGGATATACTGTGACCGTACCGGGTCTTCCCGGATGCATTACTGAAGGTGACACATTTGAAGAGGCTCTTGAAAACTCCAAAGATGCAATTACAGGATATATCGAAGCTTTAAAATTTCAAGGCAGTCCCCTGCCAGATAAAGGTCCCCATTTGTTTTTTGGGGAAGTCGAGGTAGCAATGTGAGCCGCCTACCAAGAGTAACTGGAAAAGAAATAATATCCGTGCTTAACAAACAAGGGGTCAGGTTGCTTCATATTCGCGGCAGTCATCATTACCTCGAACCACCGGATGGATAAGGATACAGCCTGCCGAACAAAGATGTTAAACGCTGTAGTCATATTCATGCCCAATTCAGAAAAAAGCTGTTCCGCCTGTTCTTTCAGTTCCTTATCCATACGGATACTTAGATTGGTCGTTTCAGCCATGTAATATCCCTCCTTTACGGTTCATTATATACATTCTAATACAAAATATGTGCAACATAAATATATTGCACATATTGTTCCGCATTTTTTTTTGTTTGCGTATAATATTAAATTGTTTTATTCTTTGCGGCGCAGGGTGGGGAACAGGATTACGTCGCGGATGGAGGGTGAATCGGTCATCAGCATCACCAGTCGGTCGATTCCTATTCCCTGGCCACCGGCCGGCGGCATTCCATATTCCAGCGCATTTATGTAGTCTTCATCCATCATGTGGGCTTCGGCATCCCCTCCGGCTCGCTTCTCCACCTGTTTCAGGAATCGCTCCCGTTGATCCAGGGGATCGTTAAGTTCAGAAAAGCCATTGGCAATTTCCCGCTGCATTATGAATAACTCATAGCGATCGGTATACTCCGGGTGGGATCCATTGCGTTTGGCCAGCGGAGAAATCTCCACAGGATGGCCATAAATAAAAGTAGGCTGAATAAGCTTGTCTTCTACGAACTCCTCGAAGACTTCATTTATAATCTCTCCCCGTGACATGTTGGGGTTTATCTCCATCTTCAATTGCCGGGCTGACTGCCGGGCCTCGTCATCAGTTTTAATCAGAGTGAAGTCCAGGCCGGTATGCTCCTTAATCGCATCCAGCATGGCTACCCGCCTCCAGGGAGGGGTAAAATCTATCTCCCGGTCTTCAAATTTCGAAATCATGGAGCCGTTCACCTTAAATGACACGAAAGAAATGAGATCCTCAGTAAGTTCCATCATCACCTGGCAGTCTCCATAGGCCTGGTATAGTTCCAGCATGGTGAATTCCGGGTTGTGTTTGGTGGAAATTCCTTCGTTGCGGAAGTTGCGGTTGATCTCATAGACCTTTTCCATCCCGCCTACTATCAGCCTTTTCAGATACAGTTCCGGTGCGACCCGCAGAAATAGGCTCATATCCAAGGCATTATGATGGGTTATAAACGGGCGGGCGGTGGCCCCCCCGGCAATCGGCTGCATCATGGGGGTCTCCACTTCCAGAAAACCATGCTCATCCATATATTTACGAATTTCCTTAATAATCCGGCTGCGCTTAATGAATACCTCGCGCACTGAGGGATTTACGATTAAGTCCACATAGCGCTGGCGGTAGCGCAGTTCCACATCCTTGAGTCCATGCCATTTTTCCGGCAGGGGATTGAGTGACTTGCTAAGGTAAGTAAAGTCCTTGACATGAACGCTGATTTCACCCTTCTGGGTCCGGAAGACAAAGCCCTCAACGCCTAGAATATCTCCCATATCAAGCTTTTTGAAGAGCTCATATTTTTCTTCGCCCACATCGTCCTTGCGAAAATACAACTGTATATCTCCGGATAAGTCCAACAGATTGGCAAACCCGGCCTTGCCATGTCTGCGCTTGGACATAATTCGCCCCGCTATTCTTATCGTCTGCCCTTCCAAGGCCTCGAAATCAGCCTGTATTTTTCCGGCGTCGCAATCCCGCTCGAATCTGCTGCCGAAAGGATCGATTCCCATATTACGCAGTTCTTCCAGCTTGTCCAGCCGAACTTGCTTCAAATCATTGCTGCTTATTTCTTGTTCTGACATTTCAACGCTTCCTTAATTAATCTAAATTGCGGTTATTATTTTTCGACCTTCAGTATCTTATATTTAATGAGTCCTGCCGGGGCTTCAACTGATACCACAGTTTTGACGGTCTTGCCCATAATGGCCTTCCCTACCGGGGATTCATCGGAAATCTTACCATCCTTCAATTTCGACTCCACCGAGGAAACCAGGGTCACATTGACCTCCCGGCCGGATTTCATTTCCTTCAGCTTCACCCTTGATCCCAAAGAAACCACATCGGTGCGGATGTCGCCTTCTTCCATCAAGCGCGCTTTTTTCAGGGTCTTTTCCAGGGTGAGAATCCGGCCTTCGATAAAGGCCTGCTCGTTCTTGGCGTCTTCATATTCTGAGTTTTCGGATATATCTCCAAACGCAATCGCCTGTTTGATGCGCTCCGCAACCTCTTCGCGGCGGAAGGATTTCAGGTGCTCCAGCTCCGTCTCAAGCTTTTGAAGACCTTCTTTGGTTAAGATAATCTCTCTTTCTTCTCGCTCTGCCATAAAATCTCTCCTAACCTAAATGTCCTGCAAAACCCGGCTCGCCGCTGTCTTACAGGCATAAAACCACGCCAGCCAGTTCGCTGGCCGATATGTTTATATCATCAGTGAAATCAATTATATAGGCCTCGCCAGGCCTTGTCAAGGAAGCAGCGTCTTATATAGGGGAGAGAACCTTACATGAGGAAGGGCTCCCATAAACCCGTTGACTCACCTGCCTCAATCAAACGATGGTGAATCTCATTCGCCTTTTCTTCCCTGTCTGAATAACTATCTTCTCCATCATGGATGATATTTCCTGCTTGTTCAAGAAGACAACTTTCTAAAATTGGAGCCAGGGTATGCAGACAGCCATTCATACCCGCGCTTCCCAGGATTTCTTCCAGTTCGGGAGCCAGTCCATTGCTATTATCGTCCAGACGGATATAGAAGGCTTCCGGGGACGCCAGTGCCAGACTGCGCGAATCAGGCTCCACCGATACGACCAGATCTCCTCTTCCCCAGTTATAAGGATTAATGCAGCTGTTGCTCACCGCCAGACCCTCTTCATATAATAGACGGTGGATCATTATTTCATACCTGGCCGGATGATAATTTTGTACGGATATAGGAATCCGGTAGCGCGATATGTTGTTGATCAAGGAACATATATCCGGAATGTCGCCTACCAGAATCAGTTTGTTGACTTCCTGTCTTTCCAGCACTCTGTCCATAAGGATAGCCGCCAGGGCAGTTATAAAATGATCACCATAAACCAGAGGCAAATGGTGCTGCTGGCTCATAAACAGACCTCGCAGGCGTCTATCCACACTTATACGGGAAATCTCATATTCCCTCATTATTGACTCGGTTTTTTCCATCATCCAACTGCGCTTATCCGGGTGCAGAATGCTCCAGTTGCCTTCACCCAGCGGCAGGCGTACATTGCAGCCTTTCAAGCCCCAGCGACTAAAATCGATCAAACGCTCTACCCGCGGGGAAAATAAAACCGGGGCCAGCCTGTCCAGAAATACCTTCCGGTTGGCCAACCCCTGGCGGTTGCTGTTTCTCATATCAAAAAAAGCAAAATCCAAATCAAGCACTGAAACTCTCCAAATCAGTTACACCCGGCTTTAAGTTCAATTCCTTCAGCATATTATAGTAATCCTGGGGCTTTATCTGCTCCAGGGGCCGGCCCATCAGGCTGACCATCAAAGCCTCGATAACATTGGTGCCGAAGGAACGTCCCCCCATGTCCGGGGTAGTAGTAATGACCTTACTCACCCCCCGTGCTTGGAGAAGTATTAAATCCTCACGGGTGGTGGTATTGGTGATAATTACCTTACCCTCAATCTTATCCGGTAGGTAGCGGCGTATATATATGAAGTCGCCCGCAATTACGTCCGCATTATAATAGTATTTTGAAAACTTGGGGATTATGACATCCTGTTTTTTTCCGGTGGGATAAAGCATATCAAATGGCAGTTTTACGACGATGGGGGCCACTATACTGCCAATAATGCGCAAGGTCCGGAGTGAATGCATGGGAATTGGCACACCTATGGTGTATATAAGATCCCCCACCGTAAGGCGGGCTCCCACTTCCTCGAAAGCCTCGGCCATCCCAAAGCGGTCCAGCCCGCATACCATTAATACTTTCCTGTCGTACAGGTCATATAGGCCTTCTTTCTGAATATCCATGATACATTTTCGTTCCAGGGTATTTTTCAGGCCGCTGCCGTCAACCATGGGGGTCCGGCGCGCCTCAATCAACAGTTTTTTAGCATCCCGAATTACATAGCGCTTGCCAGCCAGTTGTACATAGAGGTCAATTCCTCCCATCCCGAAGGCATCCACTTTGCCATCCAGCTCTCTAATCAATTGTATAGCTTTATTCCAATCCCCATCGGTTCCAATTCTTTCGATGTGGAAACTTTCCCCCATGAAATCAGTTTCAAAGGCATGATCCCTCTTGGAAGAACCGAGACTGACGCTTACAATACGCTTCACAGGCAAGCCTCCTTTTCAGGAAATTTAGAGGAAGCAAGGGAACGTTTCTTTTGCTTCCTTTTATAGGGAATCCAAGAAGGAATCAAAAGAACCGTACCTTGCTTCCCTCCCTTTATCTTAGCGGGCGGATTTTATTGTTTTTAATATCTTGCGGATTTCTTTGGGGTCCACCCACTTGTCCTCGGTGATGGGAGAAGTCCCCAGTTCCAGCGAAATTACTTCTGCATCCAGAAGTCCCTTCACCATTTTTATGCGTTCATCCGAAGCTAAACAGATGACAACTTCATATTTACGCATCCGGGCGGTAATCTCCATGATTTCATTAAGCAATTCCTTGCCGGAGCGTTCCTTAATGAAATCCAGCCTTTCCTGTTCAGACATCAATAATACAAAATCGACGCCCTCTTTTTCCAGGATTTCTTGAATCTCCTGTTTGTTAATTAATGGAAATCCTATACAGGCTATAGTCTGCCCCTTGCGCAATTCACCTATACCTTCCAAACGGGAAATAAAAGTTCTATCGATAGACAGGCGGTCGGCTACCTCCTGCTGGGACACCCCCCGGGCTCTCATCTGCAGTATTTTTTTCAGGGTGTTCTCCATTTTCTGCCAGCTAATGATTTTGTCCTGAATACGTATAAAATCCATAAGCCACTCCTTGAGCACAATTTTGTACACACTGTTGTCAAAATTATAGCACCACCTCAATGATGATGCTAGTTTTTGCCATATTAATATAATGAGCTGAAAATGGACGCGGACAGCGCGGACTTATAAGACTTACGCGGCTCCTTTTGATCACTATTAAGGTTTCCACTTGGGAGGACCAAAGATACTTGCATTGTTAGCTATTAATGATACCACCAGCGGTGACCACCAATTCACTCATTAGTCACTATTGATGAGTCTGCATGCGAGCTTTGGTAACCTAGCATCTATCATTCCAATTATCACCGTCTCCTGAGCCTTTTGTTTTTAGGTGGTCTCTCATCCCTAATATCCGATTATATAAAGTCCGCGATAATCATAATAGTCAGCGTTATCCCCCCTACGGGGACTCCCGATGTTCGCTAAAGCTCACTATTAAGGTTGCGCGTCTATCGTTCTCTTATCATATCCAGCATTTCGTCGCGGGTAGTGGCCTGGTTTATCAGGACCCGGATTTGCGCCGCACCAGGCATGCCTTTTACATACCAGGCCAGGTGTTTGCGCATTTCACGGATAGCCACTCGTTCGCCTTTGAATTGCATTATTAAATCCAAATGGCGGAGCGCTGCTGCCATTCGTTCCTCTCGGCTCGGAGGTGCTAGCTCATTCCCGCTGCCCAGCAACTCGACCGTTTCTCGAAATATAAATGGATTACCCAGCGAAGCCCTGCCTATCATTACCGCGTCGCAACCGGTCTGCCGTATCATTCGCCGGGCATCCTCCGCACTGCCAATGTCTCCGCTTCCGATAACCGGTATTTGTACTGTATCCTTAACCACCTTGATCATATCCCAGTCAGCTGATCCGGAAAAGAACTGCATGCGGCTGCGGGGATGAAGAATTATGGCACTGGCCCCTTCCTCCTGGGCAACCTGGGCAAGTTCGATACAGCTTATATGGGTGTCATCCCACCCTTTTCGCATCTTGACCGTTACCGGCGCCCGTACTGCCTTCACCACACGGCGAATGATCTGGCGGCTTCTGGGCATGTCCAGCATGAGGGCTGCCCCTTCCCCATTTTTAACGATTTTGGGAGTCGGGCAGCCCATATTAATGTCGATTATATCTGCCCCCATATCCTCCACAACCAAGGCAGCACGGGCCATGCTTACGGGGTCGGAACCAAATATTTGCACCGCTATGGGCTTTATCTCTCCATTAGTGTCTGCAATTTGCCGGGTTCGGGTCTGGCCATATACCAGTCCCATATCGCTGACCATCTCGGTAAAGACCAGGCCACAGCCGAAAGACCGGGCTATCATTCGAAAAGCCCGGTCACTGATTCCCGCCATCGGTGCAGCTATTACCCGGTTGGCAATTTTAACATTTCCGATTGAGAACATTTACTACCCCCGGTTCATTTCATAAATAATACGCAGGCCGTCCAGGGTCAAAAATTCATCGATTATGTCTATGCTGTCGGTTTCGCGAGCGATGATGGTAGCCAGACCGCCGGTGGCAATTACCCGGGGTACTCCTTCGATTTCCTTTTTCATGCGGCTTATCAGCCCTTCCACCTGACCCACGAACCCGTACATAATTCCCACTTTCATGCTCATAACCGTATTCTTGCCGATAACGCTTTTAGGCACGGTTAATTCAACCCGGGGTAGTTTGGAGGCTCTAGTGGTCAGAGCCTCGGTGGAAATTCTTATTCCCGGAGCTATGGCTCCTCCCAGGTACTCTCCGGCTTCATTAACCACGCAAAAGGTGGTCGCGGTTCCGAAATCTACGATAATCAGAGGTCCGCCATATTTTTGGAAAGCAGCTACCGCGTTTACCACCCGATCCGCTCCCACTTCACGCGGGTTGTCATATTTTATAGCCAAACCGGTCTTTACCCCCGGACCAACAACCAGGGGCCGGCAGGAAAAATAGCGTTTACTCATCCATTCCAGTTCCATCATAAGGGTGGGCACAACTGAAGATACTACTACCGCTTTGACTTCCTGCATGGACAGGTTATGATAGTGAAACAAAGAATTCAGCATCATTCCGTATTCATCAGAGGTTCGCAGCGTGTCGGTCCTTACTCGCCAATGGGTGAGCAGGTTTTCTTTTTCATAAACCCCCACTACCATATTAGTATTACCCACATCAAAAACCAGTATCATTATAAAACCTCCTAAAGGTCTGGTACTAAATGTCAATCCCGGTAACAGAGGTAGCCCTGTATGGTTTCCGCAGCCCTAATCGCCCGTAGCACCGCGATAGACAGAACTTTCTGGGCTATGTATCCCACTATATTTACATCAGCATCAATTGCTCCGGTAGCCAAAGCGAATACCGTATCCCCGTCACACATGGTGTGGATGGGATCTATAACCCTCGCCAGGCCGTCGTGAGCCATCTGTGCCACCTTGGTCATCTGGGATTTATTTAACTTGCCATTGCAAGCTACTACTGCCAGGGTTGTGTTGGTGGCCAGGAAACTTCTGGTGGTATCCTCATTATTCATCCACACACTTTCGGTACCTATAAATCTGCGCCTGTCGTCATCACGCACCCCTGCAAGGATTGTACCACCCGGATTCAGCACATCGCCAAAGGCGTTGACGGCTACCAGGGCTCCCACCGTGAGACCGTTTACCATGCTTACCGACCAGGTTCCCAGTCCGCTTTTGGTGCAATATTCATAGCCTCGTATTTTGCCCACGGTAGCCCCTGCCCCTACACCCGCATTGCCTTCCCGAACCTCAAGCCCGGCATCGCGGGCGGCCAGATAACCCATATCCCGATCGGGGCGTATTCGATAATCGCCCACTCCAAGGTCATATATTACCGCTGCAGGAACAATAGGCACTACCGTCGGGCCGGTTTCATGTCCTATGCCCTGTTCCTCCAGGTACTGCATGACTCCTCCGGCGGCATCCAGACCGAAAGCGCTGCCGCCACTGAGCAAAACGGCATGTACCCGGTCAACCATATTTATGGGAGCCAGCGCATCGGTTTCTCTAGTACCCGGAGCTGAGCCGCGCACATCCACACCACATACCGCACCTTCGCGGCCGGTTAAAATCACGGTGCATCCGGTCAAAGCCTGCAGGTTTTCTTGGGACCCTACCTTTATTCCCTGAATATCAGTAATAGAATTTGCCATGCATTCACCTCTCCGGTAAATCTTATCTATATTTTACGAGAGTTTGGCTGGCATGTCCAATCAGCTGTTGATTTTGAGGGGCGGGGAGCAAGACAGGGGGATGATATTTTTTGCTTCGATATGCCTTGGAAACTGTGCAGATAACAAAGCAAGAGATACCGTCCCCTTGATTTCACTAATTATTTGACATTACGCTTGTTTGATTTGGTTTTATGAAGCACCTGAATTTGGATATCGTGAGAGTTTAGCTTGGCCTCAATGCGTTCAAGTATTATAGTATGCTCGGCCAGGACTTGGGCGTTATGCTGATAGCCATCAAAGAGGGCTGCCATCTTGTCGAAAACCTCGTTCTCCATACGAATTTCAAGTTTGTCTATACGATTATCTAATCGATCCCCCATGTTTTTTAGACCCTGTTCCAGGCTTTTCTGACCCTGTTCCAGATTATCTAAACGGTTCTCCAAACCTTTCTGGCCATGTTCCAGGTTCTTGTAGCCCTGCGCCAAGTCTTTTTGATCCTGTCCCAGGCTTTTCTGACCTTGTTCCAGATTATCTAAACGGTTCTCCAGCCCTTTTTGGCCATGTTCCAGGTTCTTGTAGCCCTGCGCCAAGTCTTTTTGACCATGTTCCAGGCTTTTTTGACCCTGTTCCAGGTTCTTATAGCCCTGCGCCAAGTCTTTTTGACCCTGTCCCAGGCTTTTTTGACCTTGTTCCAGATTATCTAAACGGTTCTCCAGCCCTTTTTGGCCATGTTCCAGGTTCTTGTAGCCCTGCGCCAATCCTTTCTGGCCATGTTCCAAATTATCTAATTTGGAGATTATACGATTAAGTAACTCTTCCAAAATTCCCCCTCCTCAATGCCGCTATTTCTATAAATCCCCTCTCAATATAATAACATATGGTAATTAATACATAAAGCACCATTTTCGTTGCTTCTTTATCGCATTAATCTGCATCAATTATGTCGAAGCTGATGTCCAGGCTGGAAACAGCGTGGGTCAAGGCTCCCATAGAGATGAAATCGACTCCGGTTCTGGCTACTTCGGCCAGGTTGCCCTCATTGATTCCCCCGGAAGCCTCCAGGAGGGCGCGCCCCTTGACTATATTGACCGCCTCGATCATCTCGTAGATATCCATGTTGTCGAGCATGATGATGTCAGCCCCGGCTTCCAAGGCCTCCTGAAGCTGCGCCATGGTTTCGACTTCGACCTCGATCTTGACGGTATGAGGCACGTTTTGCCGGGCCATGGCAACGGCTTTGGCAATGCTGCCCACCGCCTGGATATGATTATCTTTTATCATAACCCCATCAAATAGCCCAAAACGGTGGTTGCGGGCTCCACCCACTCTTACCGCGTACTTTTCTAGAACCCGCAGGCCGGGGGTGGTTTTCCTGGTATCAAGAAGCTGGGCCGAATTGAATTTGACTAAGTCCACCATTTGCCGGGTCTTGCTGGCTATGCCTGAAAGGCGCTGTAAAAAATTCAGGGCAACCCGTTCACCGCTAAGCAGGGTTTGAACCCGCCCTTCTACTGTGGCAATGACATCCCCCGGTTTTATTTCGGCGCCGTCATTTATCAGAATCTTAAACTCGATGTCAGCATCCAGATACTCGAAAACGCCCTGGCTAACCCCTATCCCCGCTACGATACCGGGGCTTTTAGCACAAAATAAGCCACGCCCCTTTTGATCATAGGGAACCAGACTCATGGTGGTTATATCACAATAACCTATATCCTCTTCCAGGGCTCTTTTAATAAGGTCGGTCAATCCCAGGTAGTTCATCGTATACCTCCAAAGATGTAGTAGCACAAGGGTAGCACAAGGGGACGGTTCGAGACCACTGAAAAAGTACCCTTTTTAAGCCGCCTCGGCGTCTGCCTTAATCCGATTTTGTTGGTTAATCAGCAACCAACGGTATAAAAACTTCAAAACAAGTGCATATAAACCTTTTGAGG
>Ga0074198_1000642_pt1 | contig 32151 bp, 46 predicted proteins | sample EPASupsiteSAE323_FD_64527 | JGI IMG/M metagenome (GOLD analysis project Ga0074198, IMG submission 64527) | Bioremediated contaminated groundwater from EPA Superfund site, New Mexico - Sample SAE3-23 | ecosystem: Environmental > Aquatic > Deep subsurface > Groundwater > Contaminated ... | reverse complement strand
AATCTCAAAGGCAATCTTGGATAACTACCCTGGCGTCAACCAGTGCCAGCCAGACAAGTGCCTTGAGAAGATGAACCAGATCGAGAAACAAATTTCAGCCGAACAGCAAGACTTCCACGGTCACGCCGTAGACCCATCTGACTTCTAAACTATTTTTTTAGCCGGCCGCTACAAAACCCAGCTTGAGCTTTGCGGTATACCGCAAAGGAGTAGGAAAACATGCTTGTTACCACTCGCCAGTGCTCCGGCGAGGGTTATTTCAATTTAGGCGAGGGTTATTTCAGGCCATTTTACCTCGTAAAAGCGGTTTAGGCGAGGGTTTTTGTATTGACCTCCCCCTACGCGCGGGCGCGGGAAGGGTAAGGATGATGAAAATAACCCTCGCCTTAGTAGCCTGCCCTCTAGGATTTTGAAAAAATAACCCTCGCCTAAACCCTCGCCTAAATTTCAAGGCGAAAAAGGCGGGGGTTATTTCAAACAACTTTGACAAAAGAAGATGAAAATAACCCTCGCCTAATCAGCCTGTTTTTTCCAAGAAGGTTGTTCGCGGGAAGGGTAAGGATGATGAAAATAACCCTCGCCTAAACCGCCGCATATAAAAATCCGGTTTTCGTGCTGAATGCATGAATCGACCCGCGTTTGCCTTGTTCCTGTTTGTTGCTTGCGGTTTCGCGTACGCAACTGAACCGTTGAGACTTCCTTCGGACGCAATCTCGTCCATCAGTGCAGAGCTGAGGAACGATGGAGACGTTTCGGGTGTGTTCAACTACCATGCAGAGTGCTCGGGCATTACTGTGATGGACTCGCAAAAGTCCATCACGCTTAGCCCGGGTCAGACCGCGACGGTCTCGATTGCAGTAATCGGTAGCAACCTACGTTCAAGCGACGCGCCTTTCACATGCACAATCGTCTCGCAGAGTGCAAATTCGGATGACACCGTACGATCCCCGGCAATCAGTGGAAGCATTATGCAGATTTTCAAAGGCGAATGTCCTGGCGCCGCAATGATTGATTATGCGAACAACAGGTGCTCCTGCCCGTTGGAGAGTGTGACCCCCGAGCCAGGCGAATTTTTGAATTTGACTGCCTGTGCCTTTCAGGTGATTCCACAACCACCCGCGGATTCAACTCCCTTCTGGTTGTTCGTCTGCGCCATCGTATTTATTGCGGGCATGTTTGTAGCTCGTAAGTACCAGCACTAATTTTTGCGATTATTTTTTCAGCCGGCCGCATTCTGTTGCGGTCCTGATGTGCGCTGCCTGGTGATACGACTCAACCATGATTGACGCCAGGGTCTTCCAGTCCAGGTTCTTTTCGTCTGCAGTACGCAGGTTGAATTTGAAGCACCGCATGAAGCCCTCTTGCGTGGGCCGGGCCTTCTGAAAGAACTCGAGACACTCGCGCTCGCGCGGAAGCAGCTCGTCCGGGTCCGCGGCGTTCTCCGCAAAGTCGATTGCATGGCGGTAGATGATTGCAGGCACTACGCGGAACGGTTGCACGTTCCGACGCTCACCGCGCTTGTCAATTTTTTCAATTAGCCCTGCTCGATGCAGATATCTAAGTCGACTGCTGACGGTGAGCTGCTTGTGATTCAGTTCTTTTGCTATTGTCGTCGCGTCAGAGCCTTCCTTTGCATCAACTATGTGCTTGAGTAGTTTGACTGCAAAAGGAGATGTCCGAACAACTCTGAAAGCAGCGTCTTTAGACTCATAGTTGATTTTTTGCAATCCCATATCAACTTTTTGTTTTACTTCGTTGAAAACCCCCTATTCTTGTCGATTATCGACAAGTTTAAATACTCTCGTGCTTTTGTTCTGATGTGGATAAAATGAGAACTAAAGCCATACAGCAAAAAAAGCCGGAAATCAAGCGCACAACGCTTGAGATGCCAATGCCGCTTTACAGGCAGGTGGCAAAAAGGGCGGAGCAACGTGGTTTGCAGGTTGCAACGCACATTCGGTTGGTTTTGCGTGCAGACATAGATGCAGCAGGAGTGTGAATGGTATGACCCAACCAGCAAGCAAGTGGCTAGAAGTCGCCAGACGGCTTAAGCAGATCGCAATCGCAGAGGGCTTGATGAGCAGTGGCTGATTTTGGCGTGATGTACGCGCAAAGGCAGATGAGCATTGCTAAGAGCTCGTTCGATGGAAAGGACAGGGAAGCGATTTCCAAGTTCCTTAACCACGTTCACGCCCAAGGCGTTTCAGAGCGTAGGCTCGTCAAGTACGCGGGTCACTTCATGAAGCTGCAGGGCCTGCTGCGCGGCTCGCTAACTGAAATTTCACACGACCAGCTCGACCACCTTCTCATTGACATCAATCGCCACGCGGAATGGTCCGCATGGACAAAGCACGATTATCTCGTCTGTCTGAAAAAGTTTTTCCGCTACTACGACAACAGCGAAGTCCGGGCCGGCCGCATAAGGATTTCGACTCCTTCCCCAAAAGTAATCGACGAAAACGAATGCTTAACAGAGGACGACATTGACGCCCTCCTTGCGGCGGCCCGCAACCTTCAGGCAAAAACCATAGTCCGTTTCCTATTCGACTCCGCCGCTTCCGAGATGGAATTCCTGAAGATGCGCATAAAGGACGTCACCGAACAGCCACCCTTCCTGGTGTTTCATCTTCCCGGGACAAAGAACCAGTACCGCGACCGCAAAATCCCAATCATGAGCCTGAACCCGGACTCGATTCTTCTTTTCAGCCAGTACCTGAACGCGCACCCTCACAGGGACGACCCGAACGCGCTCCTGTGGATTTCGTTTAGCGGCCTGCCGATGGAGCCGCGCAATCTTGACAAGTCACTCCGGAAACTCGCGACTTGGGCTTCGATAGAAAAGCGCGTCAACCCCCAATGGTTCCGGCACTCGAAGATAACGCAGCTGACGAACCTCGGGGTCCCGGAGCCAATGATCAAGATTTACGCGGGGTGGAGTAAGTCGTCCAAAATGATGGCCACCTATTCGCACTCCGGGATAAACGCGCTCAAGGACGCGCTCCTAAAGGTGCGGCCGGAGTCTGGCGAGGAGAAGTCCCAGCGCGTCAGCGTGGAGATTGCTGACGTGATTCTCAAGAGCCCCGAGCTGATGCACCAAATCGTCAAGGAGCTGCAGCGCAAAGGCAAGCTCGGAGTATTGAAGGACGTAGACGCCCAAAAAAGGGCGCTTACACCAAAAGTAGGACGCCCTGACCGGGAAATGAAAGAAAGGTCAAAGCGCCTCGTAACTCATTCTAAATTTTTAACAGGAAAAAAGGGAGGTAGACGTAAATGACTTCGGAGATTAGCGAGAGCTTTAGGGACGTGTTCCAGCGCAAGCTGGATGTTGCGAACGAGCGCGAGCAGCGGCGCAAGGTTGACGCGGAGAACGCACTCAACCGCATTGTCTCAGTCAAGTACGGGTGCTGAGTATGTCGGAACAGACGACTGCCAAGGTAACCGTCGAATTCACCAAGACCGGCAAGCACGAGTTCGACGTCTTCAATGACGACTACGAAAAGCTAGACGCCTTACTCAAGGAGTTCAAGAAGGTCCACGGCCAGCCCGCTGGAACTGGCGTGTCAGGTCCGTATTATGCAGTTGCAAACACCCCCCCCCTTTCCTGTTCACAAGAAGCCGGGCCCGAAGCCCAAGAGAAAGTTCAAGCACACAGATGCGTACTTGAAAAAACGCGGACTTCTCGGAAAGGAAGAAGCAAAGCCAGTCGCTCAAAGGAAGAGACAGACCTGGAGTCCGGAAGCCCGGGCAGCTGCAGCCGAGCGCTGCAGGAAGAGGTTTTCAAAGAAAGTTCAGCCAGAGGAAAAACTGCTACCCGAGCCGCGCCCGGCGTTGTACGTTCCAAAGGTGCGAAAGAAGATGCCCGCGAACCCGAAGGCGTTTCCGGAGGCAGCGTACGCAAACCGTATGCCGATGTTCGACGCGGCTCCAGGGGCAACCGAAGATTTGAAGGAAGGCGAGTTTGAAAACGAGCCAGAGTAGATGAGCATGACATTTTTTCCAGGGCGCGTTGGTCGTAGATTGCCTCCTTTGGCCAATTTTTGCCCGGATGCAAAACCCCAGGAGATGGTTGTAGGCGTTCCGAATTCCAATCATAACCCGGATTTCGGGGTCAAGAACACGAGTGGGAAACCAGGGCGCCAACAACAACCTGAATGGGAAGAGTTCCGCGAGGACACGGAAACAAGACGCAAAGAAGGCAACGTGGATTTTGAATTTTAGGCGAAAAAATTATGGTAGCTGCAAACTCCAATGATTTCGTTCGGTTGCTGTGCATCCAATGCACTGCAGTCACCGAGGTCAGCGACCCAGAGGAAAAACACACCTGCTCTGGTTGTGGGCGCAATGACAGCTTGCTTATTCTTGAAAAAGGGCAAACGCCCGAGGAGGCGCTTGCCAAGCTGAGAGACAAGGCGAAAGGCATCAGAATCGATCCAGACCAGTTTTTTAATGAAAAGGGAAGTTTCGTTCCGATGTTCTTGGGAGAGGAGCTTCTTGCACACTACACGATGAAAACTTTTTCAGACACTGAAGAAGTTTATTTTTACTACAAGGGCACTTACCGGCCAGCAAGGGCCTTGGTGAAAGCTGCAGCTCAAAACTGGCTTGGTGAAAAGACCTGTAGCAAGCGCGTTTCGGAGGCATATGATTTTGTCAAGCACCGCACGTACGTCGAAAGGAAGGAAATGGAGCCGCCAATAAACATAATCGCATTGAAAAATGGATTATTCAACCTTGACACGAATGCCATCGAGCCTTTCTCTGACAAGTATTTCTTTTTGAACACATTGCCGATTGATTACGACCCGAATGCAGATTGTCCGGAGTTCAAGAAATTTTTATCCGAAGTAGTGTCTCCGGATGATGCAGAAATCATCTTCGAATGTTTGGCGTACACGCTTTACCGGGCTTACCCGATCCAGCAGGCAATCGTCTTTTATGGAAATGGGGCGAATGGCAAGAGCGTTCTTCTGTATGCAATAAAGGCGTTTCTCGGAAAGGAAAACATATCGGGCATCCCGCTTCAGTCTCTGGGAGAAAACCGTTTTGCATCGGTTAGGCTATTCCAGAAACTTGCGAACATCGATGGCGATCTATCCCCTCAGATGCTCAAGGACACGACTTGTTTCAAGCGCGCGACGGGCGAAGACTCTGTCAGTGGAGAAAAGAAAAATCAAGACGGGTTCGACTTCGACAATTATGCGAAATTCTTTTTTGCGGCAAACAAGCTGCCGAGGTCAACGGACGATACTGACGCGTTCTTCCGCCGCTGGCTGATCGTTCCCTTTGAAAGGACCTTCAAAGAAACCGAGAGGGACCCGAACAAAAAATACAAGATTACGACAGCGTCGGAGCTTTCGGGCATATTCAATGAAGCCCTGAAACGCTTGAAGCCACTGCTTGAACGCAACCGTTTTTCATTCACGAAGTCGATTGAGAACCTCCGGACGGATTATCTTGAGAGTGCAGACCCGGTTAGGGTATTCTCTGAACAATGCATTGAGATTGACCTGACTGGATACGTCATAAAAGAAGACCTGTGGGCCGCATATGATGCGTTCTGCAAAGAACGAGAAATTGCGGAGCCTGTTGCACGAAATGCATTTTTCAGAAAAGTCATGGATATGTTGCCGAGTGCACGGAAAGGCGAAAAAGGGACTGGAAAAAACAAAGTCCAAGTCCTTAACGGAATCAAGCTCAAAGGCTTTACCCCTGTTGACCCCGATGGAGGGCAGACGACACTATGAGCTACTACGACCTTGTAAACGAAGAAGCGACGAACCCCAAGCGGGTTTTTGAGTCGTACGCTGACGTCAAGCGCTCCCAAGACTCGCAGGGCTTGTTTGCCCAGATAGAGGAGCGCAAAGCAGAACTGCGGATCATCGCAAAGGCAAAGCAAGGCTCCGCTGGATTCTATCAGCACAAATTTAGACAATTCGGCTCGGCTTTCGCTGGGCAATTCCTTGGCTCACAGAAGCCGATGCCGAAGCGGGTTGTTGTTCCTTCGGTTGTGAAAACCGAGGTTGTAGCAGCTCCCGAATATCACGCTCCTGTGTTGCCCACGCAGGAGGCCATGCAAGACCACCAGAGAAATGAAATTGGACTAAGCCCGATGAGCGCGACTCACACTCCTGACTCGGATGAAGGCAGTCCTGTTTTTACGGTGCAGCTGGAAGCGCACGCTGAAATCCCGGAGTTCGTGACGGGCATCCAGGATGATGGCAAGACTGCGAGCGCGGGCCCGTTCAAGCCAGGTCAGCATTTCTTCGTTGACGCCGAGATAGCGGAGACGCTCATCAGCCACAAGCTGGCGAAGAAAATAGGTTCTTACGGAGGTAATTGAATTTGGAAAACGGTTTAATCGACATGAATTTGCCGCGGACGACGGTGCCAATTTCAAAGAGTCAGGGAATTGCTTTTCGCACCAAGCTCGATGCTGCGAACGCAAAGAAGTGGATTGAGAAGGGCGAGCTCGTCAAGCTGCCGCCCAAGGCGTCTGCAGAATCTTCTGGAAAGGTTGAGAAGAAGAAGGGCGGAAAGAAGGCTGAAGCTGCGCCGGCTTCGGCGACTGCGTGATTCCAATGGAGACGGACGTCCAGGCTCTGATAATGCAGAACACTCGTTTCAAGATGTTGCACGAGCTGCGCGGAGCGAGGACGCCCACGAATCTCGCGGAGAGGCTGCAGCTGAATTACGACACGATCTGCTATCACTTGAAGATGCTCGTGGATGCAGGGCTGGTGGAAAGGCTGCCGAGGCCGAAGGCGCTCAAGAGCGAGAACAAGGGCGCGTTGTCGCAGACGCAAGCGTACCGCCTGTCGAAAATGGGTAGAGGAGAGTGCGAGGCGCTCGGGGTGTTCAACTCGTGACTTTGGGTTTTGCGGATCTGCTTTACGTGGGTTTCGCTGCAGTCGTCATTCTCGGGGTTTACTACAGCGGCCGCGCGCTTGGTTACGTCGCGGGTTATGATGCAGCAATGCGAGAGCAGAGGTATAAGACGGTGATTTGACATGGCGTTGACGTTTCTTGCACAGGGTTTTGTCGGTTTAACCATAGCAGGAGCTCTTTTCATTGGCTGCAACTACTTGATGAGCAAGTCGCCATATCGAAAGCAAATTGTGAGCGCGTTCCTCGTTTTGTGTGCTATTTTGTTGATTGGTGTCGTTGGATATTCAAACGATTACACCTCACCATCGAGCGCAGGGAACTGGATTGAGCGAAATCAGGCCGCCAAAAATGATTGCAATTTCACGCAGGTTTTTTCCTCGTATTGCTACCGAAGCCTTTTAGTGAAAGAAGTTTCTTTCAATGGCCCCATCCACATTGGCGGGTGCCTCGTTTACAACAAAAAAACGATTTTGCTTTCCAAAGAGCCTTTGTTGGAGATTACAAAGTCCCAGACGCTTGCGCACGAGTACGCTCATTTCTTGTACTACTCGTCAGGTGCAAAGAACGCGACTGAAAGCGAGATTGTCGCCAGGAGCGCGGAGTCAGACTTCCATTCGGTTTTTGATTTCTCTACTTATGCGGAGAACGCGAACGGAACTTGCAAACCGGAGGTTGACACGAAATGAAGCCTTTTCACCCTGACTTTCCTGTCGTGGCAGTCTTGAAGCGTATTTCGACGCTGGGAGAGAAGGAGATGGAGCACCAGCAGGACATTTACGATTACTTCCAGTTGTCGAGCCAGGGGCACGTTGGCGAGAGGCGTTTTTATCAGGATTTGGCGCGGCTCGCTGATTATGGCCTAGTGCGGAAGAAGCGGGTGAGAGAGGGCGACAACCCGGGAGTGTTTTTCAGCCCGGCAGTCAAGTCGAATGGAGTGGTTATGAAACCGGAAGAAATTTCAGTCAAATGCGTCCGGGTGTCGGTGCAACTTCATTTTTCTAGGCGAGAGGTGCAGAGACAGTGAATCTGGAAGATTTTTCTAAGCCGATAGTGTTCTTGCCAATCATCGTGCTGTGCATACTCGTAGGGGTAGCGTTCTACACCGGGTTTTTCACGCCGTTGTTCGTGGGCGCGTACAATTGGAGCGCCGAGCGTTGGACTTGGTTACTGGTCATCTTCGTTGTAGGCGGCGGGGTTTTGTTGTACCTGTTTGTCAAGGGCACGTTCTCGTTCAAGCCGATAATCAACATCCAGCCGTTGAACCAGATCCGGGAGATGCAGGCGAAAAAGTACAAGGGAGACTTCATGGAGCGCATCGAGTACACCAAGCGGCGCTTGTTTTACACCCAAATCTTTTGTCAGCTCAAGGAGGGGCAGACTGAAAAAGCATCACACGTGGGCACTGATCACTTGGTTGTCGCGAATGCTGACCCACTGCGTTTTCCAGCTGTGGTGCACGAGACGTTCACTGCGACTGAAATCCCGAAGCCGGGCGGGAGCTGGCTGCAGGGCCGTGGTGACACGCTTAGGACCTTGCCGTTGTTGAGGGCTCGGACAGTCGGTGACCTCACGAAGCTGGCGCTCGGTTATGACGCGAGCAACCCCGGCTCTGATATTCTTAGCCTCGCCGAGCGCGGCGAGGTAGATTATGACAAGTACATAGAGTACGCGATGAGCGCGACTACGCAGAGTCAGCCGTTTGTGGAGACGACTAAAAAAACATTTTAAGGGAGATGAGGGCGCATGCAGGAAAAATTGTTCATTTTGGCCATCCTGGCTTTGTCGGGATTCGCTTTCGCTTGGCCGGCAGTCAACGTGTCTGACCCGGGCGCGGACCTTAACGTGAGTTGGGGCGAGTGCAAGGTGCTCATTATCAACGAGACGTACAACCGCACGTCCTGCGGCCCGGACTTGCTGAATAAGACCGTCCAGTGCTCTTTCCCGGACATTGGCGTCGTGGAGTTGACGAACTATACTTGCGCGTCAGGCGAGGTTGTGCGCAACACGCCGAAGCCCAGCATCAACATGTCTCTTGTGTTCGGGCAGACGAACTCCACGTTCGCCCCGCAGGGTTTCACCGCGTCTTGTCCGGCGTGCAACACTTCGAGTACGTGCTCGCCTTGCAACAACGGCCCGATTTATGCTTCGGTTGAGAAGATAGTTCCAGCTGGCACGGTGTGGAACGTGTCTAGTCAGTGCTATTCGGATTTGATTTTAACGTGTCAGAACTCGACGGCAATCAACGTGACCACGGAGTGCCCGAAGCCGGTTTGCCCCGACCCAATCATCCAGGACAACGTGACTGAGAAGGATTGCACGAAGGAAGTGCAGAGCGCGCAGTATTCAGCGCAGTCAGCGGCGAAGGCGACGTGGTTGACTAAGTTCGCCGTGCCCTGCGGGAGCGGCCTGCTGAACATGTGCGGTGCTTGCAAGGACCCGACGACCGGGGCGGTGATGTGCCCCGAGGGTTACGTGCAGCAGAACGGGGAAGAGTGTGTTTTGAATTGCGCCCAAGGCACGGTCGCGGACACTCGCGTGTGCAAGGACTCATCCGGCCTATTGAGTTGCCCCGCGCCGTTGTCGCTTGCGAACGGGATTTGCGTGCAGGACGACTTGCTTGACTTCGGACTCATCGGCTGGGTATTCATTGCTATCTTGCTTTGCGTTCTCTTGTTCCTGGCTTACCAGGATTACAAGAAACGCGGGTGATTTCCATGGCTAACTACACGTTATTTTTTGTAATTTGTGCGATACTCGGCGGCCTCATTGCGGGTTACGTGACGGGCTTCATTCCATCGCTCTTGGGCGAGGGCAAGAGGGAGTTGCTTGCACAGGAGTTCGAGGAACCTAAGAAAATCAAGGCTCGGGCGTACAAGGCCGACAAGCTGCTGGAAGTCAAGGCAGTGTACTTTTCGGGCGACATGATGTTCATGAAAGTTGCCGAAGACGGTCAGGAGCTGACGGAGTTCCTGCCAGTAAAGCTGGATTACAACAAGCACACGAAGCAGCTAGACATTCCCGCGTTAGCATTGCATCCGACATCAACGCTTGAAGAGTTCGTGAGCTCGAAGTCCGGCTTGACTTGGGAGTGGGAAGGCAAGATGACGCGCGACGGCGTAATGCCAGAAGGCATGAAGAGCGTTACCGACGCGGCGGGGGGAACTATCGTTGGGTGGCAATCTATTGCAGACCTCCAGGCAGCCCGCGGGATCGCGACGTCCACGACGCTGGACACCCGCGCTGCAATCGAGGATGGCCAAGAGAAGCAGGCGAAGAACGTGAAGGAAATGATTGGCGGGTCCGTCCGCATGTCTAGGGGTGACAAGGGACAATGATCGACGAGAAAGAGGTTTTCAAAATCCCGAGGCTGGCAAGCCCTTCGCTCGAGGAAGAGTTCAAGCACACGCGGGCGCGTGTCATTGTCAAGTCCAAGATTGGCGAAAAGGACCTCGTCAAGACGTACAACGAGTGGGTTGCAGAGAACGAGGAAGTGCTCAACCTCCCACCCGTGCGCAAGGTGAACTTCCTGTTGAAAGCGTACCTCGAGTTCGGCCTTGAGATGACTAACTTGTACGACGTGGTAGTCCGTGGCCTCGAGTTCGAGCAGAACAAAGGCTTCCAGGAACTGCGGGATTCACAGGAGGCAACGCGCAAGCTGCTCGTTGCAATCATGGCGGAACTCAAGGTCGCGCCCTCCACACCTGCGGCCGCAGTGCCGTCGGCACCTCACCAGTCAGGCGCGCAGTACCCTTGTCAGTATTGTTCAAAGCAGCTCTCGCCAGCTGGAATACTCCGGCACTTGACGGCCATCCATGGTCCGAAAGGCGACGGGACGCTGGCGACTGACGAGGATGCGCGCGCTGCATGGCGCGTGTGGAAAGAAAGACACGGTCTGCCGACCGAAGAATGAAGAGGTGTAGGAAAGTGAAATTCAGGACGAAATGTAGCTTCTGCGGGGCAGAAAGGGAGTCAGACTTGCTGAACGCAATCGCTGGCTTCTTGGGAATGTACAAATGCAGCGAGTGCGCGGAACTACTCGACATAATCGGTATCACTCCGCCCGAGACGTGCTCGGGAGACGAGCGCGCCAAATGGTCTGCGTTCAAGAACGGCCCGTTAGGTCTGATGATGCGCGGCAAAATGCTCGAGATTGTAGGGCAGCACACGGTAAACGGCATGCTTTACCTTCAGGTCAAATCGGATGGAAAGGAACTTTCCTTGCTTTTGCCTTTCAAAACGGGTAGTCCCTTGGAGCTTCCGAAGGATCAGGTGCAGCAATGAAAGTCAACTTGCGCAAAATCCGAGTGCGGGAGCATCGCGAGCTCGCGCGGGCCTTGAGGGCGAAGCGTTACAAGATGGAAGTCGAGGCCCCGGTGGGCCGGCGGCGCGTCGACATTCGTTTGCCTTGCCGTAAGGTGCGCATAGAGGTGCAGGGCTGGGCGCATGGCAGCGACAAGCAGATGCACTCGGATTACGTCAAGCTCTGCGACGCCCGGAGCAAGGGCGAGGCGCTCATAGAGTGGTTCCCGAGCTATCGGGTTGCGGAGGACCGCAAGGCGATCGCGTACATAGTCGGCCTCGTTGCCCAGGGTGTGCAAGGCGTGGTCCCGGTAATGAGCGCAAATTTCAGGCGATGTTAATGTTGAACGCCAGTCTTTTTTCATCGAAGAATCGTGCTTGGGCTACTCCCAGGACGTTGTTCGACTCGCTTAATGTGGAGTTCGGACCTTTCGAGTTAGACCCTTGCGCGTCGGTTGAGAACGCCAAGTGCGAACGTTTTTTCACGAAAGAGCAGGATGGACTCAAGCAGGAGTGGGCTGGCAAGGTTTTCATGAACCCGCCGTACGGCCGCGAGATTGGCGCGTGGGTCAAAAAGGCTTTCGAGGCAGCAAAGCGGGGGGGGGCAACCGTGGTTTGCTTGTTGCCGGCTCGTACGGACACGGCTTGGTGGCACGATTACTGCGCCCAGGGCGAAGTGCGGTTCTTGCGCGGCCGCGTCAAATTCGAGGGCGCGACGAACTCCGCGCCTTTTCCGAGCGCGATTGTGGTGTTTAGACCTTGACTCTTCGTGATTTTTTGCCTGCAATGTGGGAGACTCCTTTCGAGAAGAACAAGCAGCGCCTGCAGCGTTTCTTTGATGAGGTCGGGAGCGAGACGGCGTCGATTGTCGGAGTTAACCCCACGGATGAGTCGCAGCTCGTGTATTACGATTACGATTCCATTGGCACGAATATGCGGCTTGCGGCAGAGCGGCGTGGTTCGGGCAAGACTGTGATGGCTGAACTGATGGCGGCTTTGGCGGCGTTGCAGGACCAGCCGGTTGTTGTTCACGCGCCAACTAACGAGTACGAGTCGCAGTTGCAGCCGCAGACTGATCATGATGCAGTGCAGGCATTGGAGAAGGTTGACTTTCTTCCAATGACCTTGCCGATTGAGACCTACCAAGTGACAGAGCCTGCGCAAAACGGTTTTTCTTTGCCGGATCCGTTCTCGTTGGACTTCTCCCTGCAGGAGCGCGAGGACTTGATGTCTTCTATCCTTGACGTCAAATCTGACGCGCAGGAGCTTGCGGTGGCTCGTTCGCTGATCAACAACCCTGTGAACTTGGAGGCTTTCGCCCAGGCGTACAATCTCTATAAGGAAAAGTCATCAGCTGATCGGGAGAGCGTTGGACAAATCCAGAAGATGATTGACGATCTCGGCCGCCGCAATGTATTCAGCGGGCAAAAAGTTGACTTCAAGCAGCGCCTGTTGGATGGCAAGGTGCTGAATTTTGTTGGAAAGATGTCCGGCCGCAGCGGAGTCCTTTCGCAGTTCGTGTCGATGTACTTCTCGCTCGCGATAACGAAGTGGCGCAAGGATCAGACTATCCCGAAGACCTTGACCATCCGCGAAGAGGCTGGCATGTTCCTCAAGACAAAGCAAGGCCAAGAGTTAGTGTCGGAAGAAATCACCCAGGACCGCAAGACTGGAAAGAGCATGCTGTACATCGTGCAGGACCTGTCGATGCTCACCAAGGGCGAAGTCCTTTACGAGGCATTGCAATCCTCGGCGATCATCATAGCCGCTGGAATGCCCGGGCAACAGCTTGAGACAATCTTCGAGGCGCGGGGCGTCTGGGATGATGACCAGGACAAGATCCTGAACATGCCGCGTGGAGGCAAGCCGCCCTTGCATGCGCTGATTGACCCGGATGGTGAAGTCACGATTTACAAGCCCCTGCCTTGCTTGGGCTCGCTCAAGAAGGTAATTTGAATGGCTTTGGAGATTTTTCAGAGGGCTTTGCTGAAGTGGGGGGCGCCCTTGCAGTTCATGATGGCCATCGAGGAGTGCTCGGAGCTGATAAAAGCCGTCGTGAAGTACACTCGAAGCCCGTCCCCGGTGACCATTCAGGCTGTTTGCGAGGAGGTTGCGGACGTGGAAATCATGTGCGCGCAGCTGCGCGTGGTGTTCGGGACTGAAAAGGTTGACGCGATAAAAGCGGCCAAACTCGAGAGGCTCAAAGGAATGCTGGATAAAGAAAAGGTGATTTGATGGAACTAGATGACATGGGATTACTTTTGATAATTTCGATAGTCGCGTACGTTGGCATACTTTTTGGAATTGGCCAACATTACGTCTTGCCAGAGGCAGACCGCGACCTGATTGTGCGTATGGCTTGGGATACACACATGGTTTCGGACTACTATTGTCAAAGCATAAGTTCTCAGCTTACTGGGTATGGGCTAGAGCAGACTATGCAGCACGGTCTAGTTGGTCCTCTCAGACCGGAGAATGAGCCGACGCTGTACTGCCGGCATCTCAATGGCACGTTCATGAACTACAAGCTACAGGTGAGACCATGATTATTTCGAAGAAGGAAGCTAAAGCCCGGGGCTTGTTGCACTCGAGGTTCTGTTTGTTCCACGAGCGCAGCCAGGATGAAGCCGGCGCCATCACGTGCCTGGACTGCCGGGTGATCCGGGACCCTTGCGGGTGCGGCGAGAACGAAGCGTGCCAGAAATGTTTTCCGGAAAGCATCGCCATGTCGAAAAGGCCAGCAGAGCAGGAAGAAGCTGACGCGATGTACCGATAAAGGAGCTGATGAACGTGGACGTGCAAATTCAGAAAGCCGACTATGATTGCAAGCTGCTGTTGACTTTCCCGAGCGGGCGGCAGTGCTACCTCTGGCTTGGCAAGGGTCGTCAGTATGACGAAGTCAAGGAAATAATCGAGAGTGAAGCCAAGTTACGCGATGCAAAAAAGCTCGCTGAAAAGAGCTGATGAACATGGATGCTGAAGATGAAAAAAGAATACGTTACGTGACCTTGCCGACTCGCGATGCGAACAGGCGCGAGCTTTTCCGAAGGCTACTTGGTTTGACAAAGAAGGAAGCCAACAGGTCGACTGTAGAACAGCTTGAAGACCGATGTCTCGAAAAGGGGTATCTGTCGCTTGTCAATCCTGCGGCTCGGGAACAAAAGACGCTCAAAGAAGGGAGTTGACAACGATGCCAAAGATAGTGCGGTTTTCAAAAGACAACTGGAATCGATTTTTTACTCACCACAAAATGCAGACGACGCGGATGCATGTCATTGAAGACGGGGCGCATCCAGTCTATTCCGGTCCGCGTTTCAAGCCAGTGAAACTGGGTGAGGTGATCATCCGTGGCCATGTGACGAAGCTAGTACGAGACCTTACCGTAGAGGATGCAAAAATGGATGGCTTCGATAGCTTAAGTCAGTTCAAGGGTGAGCTCTACAGGCTCAACCTGAAGAACACCTACTCGTGCCTTCGGGAAGACACGCCAGTCTTCCTACATGGGTGCTATGTCACCCAAGGAAAACCAATAGGAGTTGTTATGTTATGCCCGTAGAGCAGTTGAAAGTTGGCCAGAAGGTCTATGAGAGCATCGGTTATTTTTCAGACCGGTTCGGCTTGAACTCAGAACGTACTGGTATGACGCAATTAGTCATCAAGGAGCTTAAGCGTGGCCGCGTCTACTTCAAAGGCATGTCCTGGTCCTTTCGGGTTGAGCAGCTCGGTGATGAGTTTTTTCTCTCGAAGGCTGACGCAATCAAGGCCGCCATAGAAGGTCACGAACGACACCTTGATCGTGTCATGGACGAGCAGGTGCGGCCCATGCAGAAGGAAATTTCAGCGCTCAAGCGGATGCTCAAGAGACGCGAAAACGGAGTTGATTAGAATGGTACGATACCGGGTTTTCTTTAGTGGATTTGTTGACGTAGAGGCTCCATACAGAAATGCCTCGAGTTTTGTGTCGATGCTTCCAATTCAGAAGACTTTAAGCAGAATAAAAAAAGGCCAGTTTTTATTGCGAAGGGAACGCATAGTTCGCCAGAAGGAATCTGAAAAAGGAGTTGATCCGAAGTGAGGTTCGAACCAGTACAGTTACACCTGCAGGAAGGTGACGTCCTGACTTCAAAGCTAGGCATCCTCCAGGTATCTGCAGTAAGTGAAAGAGCCCAGCTAGTACATCGCCTCAAGTACCTTGGAAACGGCATGTTCGAAGTCCTCGGCGAGAAGCGCCAGTTCATCGACATTACCCCAGTCAAAGAAGAAAAAACCCTGAAAGCGCCATACGTTCCAGGAACAAAAAAAGGCGGGACTTTCGTTAAGCCAGGAGATGAAAGGACATGACCTTCAAACACCCTTGCGCTTTGTGTGGAGACGTCATCGAGCTTTCGTTCTTTAATTGGCTCAAGGCACTGAACGTGGGCCGGACTTGCCAGCAGTGCAAGGACCTTCAGACCATTATGGGCGTACTACCTGGTACTGCAGGCACCTATGTCCGAGACCGCGCCAGGTGGAGGGTGTTCCGGGAAAGCGTCAAGGAGGGCTTGTTAGGGCAGTACTGCGAGAACATCTTAAGGCACTATGGGGCGAAATCGGGCCCAAGTGGGAAAGAGAGGTCGAAAGAATGAAACAGGGACAAAATAGGCCCACGAATGGGGGCCGAATTACGGTGGTCGGCAAGGATTTGCGGCTGAAAAAGGTCAGGTTCCGCCTGAATGCAAAGGAAGCTCACCTCTGGAAGGACGTGTGCTCGAAAACGGGTTTTAAGACAGAGGCCCACGTTTTCCGGCACCTGGTAGATCACTATGGCGACATAGAGCGGGCGCAAAGGATAGTTGATGCTTTCAAGCGGTACAAGGCGGCCGAGGCTGACCTGAAGGCCCTGATAGGTGATTGAGATGTCGATAGAACCCGGTGCTTTCTTTTCTGTTGCAATGTTTTCTTTAACCCTGCCCATGGTTGCCTTGCATGCGTATTCCGAGCGTCACCGCCTTCTCGCATTATTTACAATTCTCGGCTGGGTGTTTATTCTTTGGATGGCATGGATCAGTTTCATGGTGCCCCCTTCGCCAACTAATACAGTTACGTTATACATAGGTGATTGAGATGGTGTTTTGTCGCAGGATCGACTCGGAAAAGGCAGAGAGCTTTGACGTCAACAAGCTAATCGAGACGCGCTTGCTCATCCAGGCGAACAGCGGGGGCGGCAAGTCCTATGCGGTCCGCAAGCTGCTCGAGGAAACGTATGGCAAGTCACAGCAGATCGTGCTTGACATGGAGGGCGAGTTCGCCACGCTCCGGGAGAAGTACGACTACCTGCTGGTAGGAAAGAACGGCGACATCCCGGCGAGCCCCAAGACAGCGGAAGTGCTTGCGCGTAAGCTCCTGGAACTCAAGGTCTCGGCAATCATCGACCTTTACGAGCTGCAGGCTCACGAGCGCATTCGCTTCGTCAAGCTCTTCCTGGACGCGATGATCAACGCGCCAAAAGAACTCTGGCATCCGGTCCTGATAGTGATTGACGAGGCACACGTGTTCTGCCCGGAGAAAGACCAGGCTGAGTCTGCAGGCAGCGTCAAGGATATCATGACGCGCGGCCGCAAGCGCGGCTATTGTGGCATCCTCACGACTCAACGGATTTCGAAGCTGGCAAAAGATGCGGCTGCAGAGTGCAACAATAAGCTCATAGGGCGTTCGGGCTTGGACATTGATATGAAGCGGGCCGCGGAAGAGCTCGGGTTCACTACGCAGGAAGAGCGCCATTCGTTGCGCAACCTGCCGCCCGGGGTGTTCTATGCTTTCGGCCCGGCGATCTCCGAAGACGTGCACCAAGTGAAGGTTCAGCCAGTGTCCACGGTCCATCCTAAAATAGGCTATCGTAACCTAGCCGAGTTGATCCCGCCAGCGCGGCCGCTCGTGCTCAAGGCGCTCGAGGGATTGAAGGACCTGCCCAAGGTGGCTGAGAAGGACGCGCTGGACAAGGACGCGCTGCGCAAGCGGGTGCGTGAGCTCGAGCAAGAATTGCGAAAGGCGCCCGCACCAAAAGTTGATGACACGAAAGTGACACGTTTAGGTCAGCTTTTAGACGAAGAGAAGGCAAGAAATCGACAACTTTTATCCAGCTTCAAGGCCGCGGAAGCGCACCAGCGCACGCTTTCAGCAGGCATCGGCAGGATCCTCAACGTGATCAACTCCCTCCCGGACGACAAGCAGTACGCGGACACCGCAAAAGAGGCGGCATCCCATGCGCCTGTACGACCGGTTACCCTGGCAAGGCCCGCACCAGTGGCCGCGAGGCCTATTCAGCCGGCCGCTGAAGCTGTTGACGGCTCGGTTTTCGGCCGGTGCGAACGCGCAATCCTACGCTTCCTCGCCATGCGGGAAGGCACGTCCTTTACCAAGCAACAGATCGGAGTCATGACTGGCTACTCGCACGGCAGTGGAGGGTTCAACAACTCCATGTCCCGCCTCAAAGTCCAGGGTCTCGTCACCCAGAGCAGCGACAAGTACGCCATAGCCAGCGCGCGTGTCAGCGAAGTCACCGAAATTCTCGGCTCGGACTATGTTGCACTAAGCACAGAGGGTCTCGAAGAATGGCTCAACAAACTGGGCAAGTGCGCCAAAGAACTCTACCGCAAGCTCCTTGAGAACCCCGGCCGGGTTTTCACGAAAGAAGAGCTCGGATCGGAGACGGGCTACGCGCCATCAAGCGGGGGGTTCAACAATTCCATCAGCCAGCTCTGCACCCTCGGGCTGGCCGAAAGAATCGATGGCGGAGTCCGGCTCAACGAGGCCATCCAAAACCTCTGAGAAAAACCCTCCCCCGCAGACCCCGAGCTGGTCGTCAAGGGCCATGGTCCGGACCAATAAACGCCCGTTTATTGTCTGGTTCAATGCTCAGTTGGAGCACTCATATAGTCTCATCCGATGGCGTTGAAAAGGCAGTCTGGCAAGGGCGTCTTATGGCGTTGCGCGCGGCTCGCAATAGGTTGTTCGGAATGCCTTGCTTTGCAGTGGTGCGAAGCCAGCGTTTCAAACAGAGTGGGCTTTCGGGTTGGCTTTCAAGGGGCTTTGCCATGGCTTTTATGAGCCGGTTCGTTTTCAAGAAAAAGGGTAGGGCTTTTGAAAAGCCCATCAAGAGCCGGTCCGGACAGGGTAAAAACGCTGGCTTTTTCCCTCGTGGTTGAGGCTTTGCGGGGCTATCTGAAAAAAGGTAGGTAAAAAACTCGGGCTTTTTTTGGCTTTCTGGGAGAGCCTTACAAGATACACCCCAGCGCGTAGCGCTGGACTCTCTCTTTCTTTGTTCTTCTTCCTTATACTCTATTACCCTATTACTTCCCATTGGAAGTGAGGGTAGTGGAAGGTCGCGCCGTGTGGTAACGACGCGGGTCCTTCACACCATCTCGGGTGGGGCGCATCCGCATGAGGTTGGGCTAGTGCGAGGGTATGCTGGTCAGGTACTTCAGGTAGACCACTCCATGGCCGATGAGGACTATGAGGAACAGCCATGTCGCTGCCTTGAATCGCAGGTCTGGCTTGACCCCGAGCACGGTTCGCTTTTGGGTCAGACTCACTGCCCAGGCAGAGATGAGGTAGACCAGCATGATGAAGAAACTGTTCGGGATGTTCCAAGTGTAGCCCTTGCTCAACTCGTCATAGCCGTCCAGCAACTGGCCGTACGTGCAGATGGAACCAAGGTTGCCATCGCAGGTGCGGATCACCCCGACTTCACTTGAGCGCGCGGTGGTGTTGGGCAGGACCGTGGGCGTGGTGACTAGGCCCCTGCTGCTGGCGCCCGAGCTGGTCGTGGGCGCGAGGGCGTTGAAGATTACGCTGGGGGTGGTCAATGATGTCGAGTTACTAGAGCCTCGCTTGGACAAGCAAGTAACGTAGATCGTGTGGGTGGCCGCGCTGGTTGCAACTGACCCAGTGGTTGCCGTGTTGTTGCCCACGTTGTTGGAGAATAGGCTTTCGCTTGAGTCAATCGTATAGTTGCATAGGAAGACTGAGCTGTAGCCAGTTGCAGTAACCGTCAGGGAGATTGGGTTGGAGTTAATCGTTCCGTTGTCAGGGTTGTTGATGACCACGGAGTAAATCTCAGTGATGTTGAAGTGTTGTTCGCTAGAGCAATTCCAACCCCCGTCCGTGGTGTTCGCGCATACCTGGTAGAACAGGTCTTGCCGGGCGTATGTCGCGTTACCCCAGGGGAACCACGCTGTACCCGAACTCGCGTTCACAAGGAAGGGCGACCCGTACTCCCCGGAGTAGTTCTGCCAGGACCCGGACTCGTTCGTCGCAAGCACCACGTGCGACACGTTCATCAACGAGGCGTTCACAACGACTGACAAGTTCTCAACCGCATCCGACACGAAAGCGTGCCCGGACGAAAAGAACTGCGGCGAGTCAAGAAGCACCGCGTACCCGCGCTTGACAGCCTCCTGGTTGCCCGCGTCGTCCGTCGAGTTATAGTCAAACGAGTTGTTACCCGCAAGCGTAATCGGAACCACCGTGCCAACCAGCCAAGGACCTTCATTGACGCGGTAGCTCGTCCGGTTCGGGCCACTCAGCGCGTCCGTCGGGCTCAAGGTCACGTTGAACGCGGCCGCCTGCGCTGCCACAGGCGCGTTGTTCCCAGTCACCGGAGCAGTCAAGTCCAGGAGCCCATAGAACGCCTTGGGCGCACCCACGTTACCCGCGTTGTCCGTCGAGTTCGCAGCAACCGAGAGGTTACCCTCGGTTGAAATCAAAGCAACCAACCCCGACTGGTAAGACCCGTTCATCACAAAACCCGTCGAAGCGACACCACTGTGAGCATCGACCGGAGTAAACGTGATGTTGAAAGGAACCTTGGACCACGTGATAGGCGCGTTGCTGGTTAACGTCGGCGCGATGTTGTCAAAAGCCCCGTACACCGTCTTGGAAGCCTCCTGGTTCCCGGCAACGTCCGTAGTGTTCACGGCGTACGTGTTGTTGCCGACTTGGTTAACCAGCGTCGCGTTCCCCGACTGCCAGGACCCGCTGTTCAACCTGAACATGGTGGAAAGCCAACCCGACAACGTCTCGGTGACAGACCAGTTCAAGTAAAACGGCGTCTTCTGCCACGACGCGGGCGCGTTGTTCCCAGTCACCGGAGCAGTCTTGTCCAAGCGAACGGTTGACGACCAGGAGTACGACCTCCCCGCGTTGTCAGACACGTTGCAACGGAAGTACGAGACGCCCTCGGTTGAGAATAAAACCGGGCTGGAATATGGCGTCGCTGGCGTGCATGTGTTCGTCAAGTCGGCACAGCATAGCGTCGACGCCACGCCCGAAACCACGTCAGAGGACGACACTGCAACAAGCGGGTTGAACCGCACCCAGTTCGAAGTCGAATTATCACTACCCGTCGGGTCCGTCTTGTCAATCTGAATAGTCTTCGAATAGACCGTTGAAATGCGGCCCACGTTGTCCGTCACCTGGTACCGGAAGTACGACGTGCCATCAGCCGAAACCGTCACCGCCCCCGAGTACGTGATTGACGGCGTACAAGAATTGACAGAGTCAACGCAATACTTCGTCTCCTTCACACCCGACCCGCCAGTGTCAGCAGGCGTGATTGTAATCGGCACGTTCGTAACCTGCCACCCGGTCGGCGCGTTGTCGCTACCCGTCGGGTTCGATAAGTCAAGGGCAGCATAGCAATACTTCAACGACTCGAAATTCCCGTACGGGTCAACCGCAAAACGAGAAATCGTCTGATTCCCCTCAACAGACGCCGTGAACGTAGTCGCATTGCTTGAAGCGCCGTTGTACGTGTGGGTCAAGTAATCAACCCCCGACGCATCAGTCGCGTTCAACGTCACCAAGTATGCGGCCGCGGAATAACTCCCATTTGAATTGCAAGTCGACACCGGGGCAGTAGAGTCAGCCACGCCCTCCGACCCAAAGAAATACCCCGGAGTCGAAGCGGCATACGGATAAATATTTATGTTATCCAAACCAAATTCAGATCCACTACTTTCGCCGTGCTTAAAGAAAAACGTCACATTATACGCATTTACAGGAAATTCAACAATGTGTTCAGTCCAACCCAATCTAAAATTAGACGTATTATAGGCGTGAATCTCTGGGATAATGTAGCCATTCAAAGCATTATTAGTCGAATCAGTAAAATTAACCGAAGCGAGAATGACGCCCGCATATTGGTCTTGCTGATAGGTAGAGTAAAAACGGATAGCATACGCCGACAAGTTTCTACCAGTGGCAAGCGTAATCGAGCCGTTCAAATAAGAATGCCGTTTAATAAGGTAAAAATAAGAACCACTCTGTGCTGCAATATTTGGTCCTCCGCCAACAGTCAAATTTCCTGCTCCGCAACCCAAATAATTATTGTGAGCGCAAATCAAAGACCAGCCAGTAGGCGCACGTTCAACACCATCTGTATACAAATAACCAGATCCGTCCTCGAAACTCGTGTTATACAAATATACCAAGCTAGAATTAGCTATTGAAACCGCAGACACACTCCCATAATACATAAATATAGATTGGTTTGATGTAGTAATCCCGGTTGGGAGCGACACATTGAACACCGCCCAAGCACCATCTACTTTCGATTCAAGCGCGTAACCGAGCGCAGTCGTGTTTGCACCATCTACAAAACGTATGTCGTCGAAGTCAGTCTGCATATCCGCATCGTAAGACACGTTGACACGCAATGGATAACCTGACACAACAGACCCGGACGAAACCCAATATAGTATTGATTTAGCCTTAGTCCAATTGCCATTCCACCACGCCATTTGTAGCAAGCGAGTTGTCGTGCCTGATGCGTTTGTTTGGAACACCCAGTCGTAATCCTTTTTTGGGCTGAGGTTCTGTCCGAGGACCATCACCCTGCGTGTTTCTCCCGGAGCGAAAGTCTTTCCTTCAACAGGAACCCACTGCGTCACGTTGTAGGCCCTGCTCTTCGTGCTGCTCTGGGTGCAGTTGTTGAAATAGCTCGTGCCATTTGCATTCGTTGTTGACTGGTTCACGCAAGAGTAAACCGGCTGCACCTCAGTCTCCGTCGTGTTGACTTCCACGATAACCACCGAGTCAGCATAATCCGCCCTGGCATTCGCCAACAACGCACCCACGCTCTTCGCCCGGAACGTCAAGTCAAGCGAAACCGACTTGGTAACCAGTTCTTCCCTTCCCAGCTCAACCGCCTCAGTTTTTTTAGCCACAACCTTGACTTTGCCAGTTGCCACGAGTTCATCTTCTTTGTCAGCGTAAGCATCCCGCAAAGTCTTCGGCTTCGTAGTCACCTTCTGACTCGTGTCAAAATCCACGATATTAGAACTACCGATCACCAAGACATCCTCACCAGTGTTCGTCAGCTCAAGCACAGCCTCGCCAGTCACCGGCGACGTCCGCTCATTGCTGACTAGGTGATAGCACAAGTCACCCGTCGCATAATCACACGAATAAGCCTGCGCGAACGAAGCCGCCACTACCAAAAGCAGCACAGCGCCCAACACAATCCAACGCGGTTGCAGGTTCAAGTGTTCTATCCCCGGAGCAGCTTCCAAGTCCCAACGCCGAGTAGGATGAAGGAAAGCGCGTAAAGCCCGTTTTGTATTACGAAGTTCTGGCCAGAACAGACGACGTTCCAATCACAATGCGGCAGTAGCCATCCCTGCGAGGTTGCGACCAGTAGCGCAACGCCAGGAACGAAAAGCACTATGCCTGGTTTGTAGTCCTTCTTCACATCACTTCACCTCTCAGCCTTTCCTCTTCGGGTACGCTAACATCATGGAAATTATGAATATCACGGCCGGGGCAACCCACCACCAGCCGGAAAGCCCCTCGTTCATCACGCCGTTGACTATCGAGTGAAACAGGACTGGGCCCGCAATTGACCCGGTTACGACTGAGGTGGAGTCCATGATCAAGCCCGCTATCATGTTGTTGGTGTAGTCGGAACGCGTGACGCTTGCGCTCGCGTGCGTAACGTACGCGAACAGGAACATCGAGGTTAGGAGTGCGAGCAGCAAGGCCGCGGCCTTGGTCTTAACCGCGCTGTCCAAACCATTGTATACTGGGCGAGCGCCGAAGAACAGCCACAGGAACAGGGCGACGATGATGAGCAAGAAGATGAGCTCGAGCTTGAGGAAGAAAACTGCGAACAAGACCAAGACCGCCATGAACGAGCTTATGCCCAGGTAGAGGTACAGCAGGTACAATGTAGGTATGATCAAGCCCGAGAAGTTCACGGTCTCCATGATCGCGGAACCCAGCGTGACTGGCACGAGAGTGCCGTTGCAGTTTATGCACGCGGCCTTGACGGGCTGGATGATTTTTCCGAGCATGACGACCAACCCGAAGAACCCACCCAGGGCAAGCGAAATCACGGGCATCGGAATCCCGCGAATCTTTTTCTCCGTGTTGCCGAATCCAATCATGCCAAAGGGCAGGTCCTTGAATTGGGGTATGTATGAGAACAGATGCAAGGGAAACAGCAAAACCCCCAGGACCATGAACGGCAGGTACAACTCGGAAAAGCCCGTGTTCGTCTTGGACGTAGTCAAGAACCAGAGGTAGAACAGCGAGACGGCTAGGAAAATCACGAACACGGTAATCTCGTGCCCGCTCTTTTTCCGCTTGAACTCGCCCAGCATCCCATCTACGTTTATTGCACCCATGTACGCCCGCACACCCTACTTCTTGTCAAAGAAAACAATTTTCACGCAGTAAGCCAGAATCAAAAGCACCTCATCGAACGGGCCCGGAATGGCAAAGAACAGGATTACCATTAGCAGGAGCAACCCCGCGAGCTCAACGGCCCAGTTCTTGGCGCTTTTTTTCCTCATGGCAAAACTACTTCTTGAGAACAGGCGCTATCACGCTGCATACCCCGTGTATAAGCAAGAGAACGCCAATCACCTGCGGAACCCCGATTATCCAGAGGCGGAAAGTGAACAGCCAGTTCAGCAACCCCGGGAACAACAGCCAGAGTCCAGTCAGTATCACTGACGCGATGCCCGCCCACCCTAGGATGGACGCTGCCTTTTCGATGCTCTTCTTCTTCATCAAATCACCTGTTCTTTACGAGTTTGAAAATCGCGTGCGCTGTTGCTGCGATTTTAACGAGGCCCCAGAGAATCGCAAATACAGCATCGAGACCGAAGCCCCGGGTTGTAGCCGTCAGGTAGATACCTGCAAGCAAACTCAAGGCCAAGACAAAGCCAGAGAGCGTCCTTACGACTTTGCCGAACTTGTGGCCGTACACTTGCGCAGCGCCTACAAGAAAGGCCGCGCCCTCAGCAAGCGCGAACACGAAGTAGATTAGGTTGAACGTGACCAGCGCCGCGAGCGCAACGATCAAGCCAGCCGCGCCAGTAAGGCCCAGAACGGCAATCACGAGCCAACCGATGATATCAATTTTTTTACGCATACATCATCCCTTCCTTTTTTTGACCTTCCAAACTATGACTAGCGCGAGAACCATCAGCGCAAAAAGCACGATTATGACGTAGTCGCTTGTAACCGATTTCAACGGGTTCGACTGCGTGGACCCGGATAGCGCAGTCACCTCGCAAGTCTTGCTGTCGACGTTGTAAACCGCGTTCGGGCCATAATCTTTCGTGCAGTTGTAGTACGCTGGCGCGGTGAACGTCTCCTGCGGGATATAGCAGTGCGTACCGTTGGAAACCGCGATAGGCGACACATACTCCTTGCAGTAGTCCGCGGCAGTACCCAACGGCGCCGCTTTCGAACAGCCTTTCAAGCGTTCGTCGTAAACCGTGCCCTGGTAGGCCGAGCAGTCGTGCACCAGCTCGGGTTCATCCTGGCACTTGTCAATCGTGACGTTGTACGCGCCAGTAATGCAGCGGTGGTTTGTAGCGGGTGAGAGACAGAAGTCACTAAGCGCGTCGTAGAAGGATTCAGACCCGTACTTGTCGCAGTTCTTTTTCTCCGGAGGCGTGGTTATGCACTTGTCCAGGAACAAGTCATAGCGGCTGTTCATCCCGTAGTCGCTGCAGTCATTGTCCTCCGGGGGCGTGGTCTTGCAGACGCCCACGCCGTTAATCACTTCATAGTCGGAAGTGCATCCGAGCTTGCCAGTGCAATAGAGTTTCGGGCAGTCGATTATCTCCGGGCTCTCGCATTGCTTCGTCACCTTGTTGTACTCGGCGCCATCAGGGCAGTACTTCGCAGGCTGGTTGTAGCAGTACACCACGCCGTTCTCAATCTCGCGGACCTTGTCGCTCGGGCAAGTGTAGACGAAACCAGAGGTCGGCACGCAAGCGTCCTTTCCAGCGTCATAAGCCCAGTCGTCGCCTGTGCACTTGTAGAACATCTGCGTGTCAGACTCGGACACCCAGAATATCGTGAACGTCTTTGACGAAGGCACGACATAGCCGCCGGCATTGGTAAGCAAGTCGTAGTAGATTTGCGTGTCCGTGCCCAAGCTCTCGTTCTTGTCATTCGTCATAACCGCCGGAGCGGAGATGCAGAAGCGCTTGAACGAGGACAACGCGCTGATGGCCGCAAGCGAAGTCGACTTCCCACCATCCAGCGTAGTCGAAGCGACGAACTCCGAGTGCGTCACGCTCTTCTGCAGCGGGCAAGACGCCTTGTTCCAGTCAATGCGCGGGTCGCTCATCACCACCTCGTACGTGGTCCCAATATTCTGGACTCCCAGCGAGCCATACTGATGAAAGTTGTCCTTCTTGTAAATCACTACAAGGGGGTCAACGTAATATCCGACATCTGTCTTGAATGTGAAACCCCGGTAGCCAGCCGAAAGACAAGTGAACGTGTACGAGCTGTCTTTGCACATTCCAGTAGAACTCGGCAACACCTTGAGGTTGCTAGGCACTACGCTCGAGGACGCGCAAGTGTAAGTGTACTTCCCACTCCAACAGTCGTGCGTTGTAGTCTCGCACCCGTTGAGCGCATCGCATACCTGAGCGTACTTCGTGATGATTGACGTGGACACGCCATACCCGCCCTCATTCGGGCCAGTAGATGGGTCATACAAAACGCCGTTCTTGAGAATCACGTTGTTCAGGACCCACTTTTGGGTAATAGGGTCATAATCCAACTCGTAATCCGAGCCGGTGCTCGCCTGCTTGACGCCGTTCACGTTCGTGCCTTGAATGCCCGAGTACGCCGCGTCATGGCTCGGCGGGTAAACGGCGAGCCTGTCGGACAACTTCGGGAGGAACGCAGATTGCGCTTTAGAACCACCCCCACTGGCGAAAGCGTAGACGAGGAAGCCTACGACTACCACGGCCAGTAAGATAACCGCGCACCAAATGACTTTTTTCTTGTCGCGCATCAGGAAATCACTTTCTCTTTTTCTTCTTCATCGCGAAGAAACCGCCGACTACGACCACGACTACCACGCCAAGTGGCCACAGCTGCATCCAGTCGAAAGGTTCGTCCTTGTCTACGCACAACCCGCTCTTAGGGTCATACGACTGATCCGCGTTGCAAGCAATCGAGCAAGACGCCTGCTTGACCAGGTTGCCTTCGCTGTTGCAGTACATTCCCTTGTTCACGCTCGAGCACTGGTTCAGCACGGTCTCATCGTAACACGCCGCGACACCGCAGTCAGCCGGGCACGAGCCCTTCGTCTCGCTCGCATCACAAACGCCGTTGCCGCAAGTGACTGGAATCTCAACGAACTTGCACGTCGACATGTCAAGCGTGTACCCCGACTTCGTCGTGCCTTCCAGGGGGCACGCGCAACGATTGTTCGCATGATCCGCTATGAACGGCGCCTTGCAGTCAAGCGAGAATAATGGCGAGATACTGCCAGAAATCATGGGCGAACGCACTAAATCAACCGAGTTTGCGCTCTGCGCTACTAGCGTGCAGGAAAACGGCGAATCGGTGCTTCTCAGGTTGCTGCCTTTAACTGCAATCGATGCGGTTGTCGTCTGACCTGGATTAAGACTGACTGATTTCTGCGAGTCCAGCACGGTGATGTCTGTGCACTCCGCATGGTAATTCACCACGCAGGCAACATCACCATCGTTCCTTAGAACACCACTGACGTAAGCGCCCGAATCAGAGGCAAACTTGACGGGGGTAGTGACCGACATCCAAGCAGGCTTACACACGGGCTGGCGCACCCCAACCCACACCGCTCCCAGTTTGTAAGTTATTTTCGGGATGATCATGTCGTTGTCAAGTGTCATGGTGTTTGACGTAAACGTGGCCGCCTTGAAAGCGCTTGCGGGGTCGATTGTCGCCTTTTCGCTTAAGAAAATCCCATCCACTTGGCCATTCTGGATTGCAATGCAGTTCTCCGCCTGCTGCACGTTCGTGCCAAGCCAGACAATACCTGCGATAGAATACCCTGCCTGTGTCAAGCAGGCCGAGACCTCGTCGTTATAGTGCTGTGGCGTCCCCAGTTTGTCTATGTACGACTTGGCCGCAAGTGAGTGTGCGTTCGTAGTTGGATTGACCGCCATAACGATACTCGAAATACCAGACGGGCAGAGTTCGTTTGCGACCATGTTGCCACTCCATTTTGCGAGACCCAAGCCATTGCCTAGCTTGGAAACCATCGTCGTGGGTGACAACCAAGCAGACGACTCGCTGCCAGCAACGATTACGGTGGCCTTGACGGACCAGTCGAGTTTCGTGCTCGCCTGGTCAAACGTGTTGACCTCGCCAGCTTTTTTGTAGATGTAGCAATAACCCCAATCCCAGAACTCGGATTGCTCTATGAACGCAAAACCGCCTTCCTTTTTGCAGTTGTACTCCGCGTCCGACCCGAGCAAGTAGTGCCGCTGGGCGCTGCTATCCAATGGGTTTTCGCTGTTCTTCCAAAGTTTGTCGATTTTGTAAATGTTGGTTCCTGATGGAGTTGTGGTCCACGTGCAACGCGAGTACTCCAGCTTTGAGTCCAGCGTGAAGTCAACCGTGCGGGTCGTCCCGATTGACGTGGCGAAATCAGCCTTGCCAACTTGTCCGATTAGATGATCTCCCTTAGCTCCACCATTGCTTGTAGCGATGAGCCACGCTGGGCCGGAGAGCCCCTTGTCGTTTGAATCGAAGTTCACGTACGAGACTGACTCGACAGTCATCTGGCCAGCAGTGGTTGTTGAACCGTCGTAAGCCGATTGCGCGGACAAGTCCGGCACTATCGAAAGAAGTATGATTGTGACAAAGGCCAGGGCGAAAGCAGCTGCAATGTAAAGTGGTTTGTTGTCGCTCATAGTCTCCTAGCCCTCCGGTGCGGTCTAAGTTTCCTCTGGAAAAAGAAAAAAAGGAAAAAGGGGGAAAGGTGGTGCGTGGTTTTTCCAACCCGGCTTACGGGTTGGTCACGTTCAGCAGGATGGTCCCGAGGAATGGCGCCTTGAGAGTGCCATCGGCGTTGTAGACCATCTGCTTGTACGTCCCGTCGACGTCCTGTGCGTACGCGAGCTTGGTGGCGTAGAAAGTCACGTCATCAGCTGATGCGCAAGTCGCCTTGACGTCGATTCCAGTCTGCAAGCGCACGTTGCCCTTCTTCTTCAGAGTCGGCACGGAGTAGCAGGTGGACACCTCGAGAGCGTCAACCATGTCAGCGGGGCATTCCATCTCTGAAATGTCAGAGAATCCAGCGTCGCCGAGTATCCCCTCGATCTTGGCCAAGGAGATTCCAGCGGGCGCGATGTGTCCCTTGGTAGCGCTCTTGACGCCAATCACCATGTTGTGCACTTCAGTCTGAGACACGTTGTTGTTCATGTCCAGGAAGTACGAGTAGTAACCGATTCCAAGACCCTGTGCGGTCGAAGTCGGGTTGTACAGGTAGCTGCCTGACAGGAGGTTCGCAGTGATGTTGGTCTTGTCCTGGTCGCGGATAAGGAACACTGGCGTGCTCGCTTCAGCAACCTCAAACTGGAATGCTGTCTCTTCCTTTGAGAGGTCGTAAGTGAACTCGTCACCGTTGACTGACGCGCTGTCCAGGACGATGATACGGCCCTTCGAGCCAGTCTTGATGCTCACGTAAACCGGGTTGAAACTCCCAGACGCAGAGGCCGTGAATGGTATGATTTTACCATCGCTCTGAATCACTACTCCCGAAAGCGCGGGGTAGTAGAGCGTGGTGTTCGTCGAGCTCTCGAACGTGAGCGTTATGTTCTGCTCCGCCCCGTACTGGATGTTCATCCCGTTGCCGTTGCCTTGTCCATTGTTGCCGGTCCCTGCAGCACTCTGAGCCGCCATCGCGTTGATGGCGAAGTAGAACGCGAGGCCAAGGATTAGACACCCGCCCAGTATGCCTAGCAACAGGCCAGTGCCTACTTCTACCCGGCCCCTGTGGCGGCCGAAATCAAAAATTCCCTTTCGTTCCATCCTTCGCATCACCTTTCCCTTTCGGGTAAATACCTACCTTTGGGGTTGGAACGCCTTGAGTTCATAAAACAACACGCGTGTCGCGCGTGTCACCAGTTTTTCACGTTTTTTGACCTACTTTCCACGAATAGGATACCTCCACTGGAAAAGTAGGTCAAACTCGGTTAGTGCTAGGTAAGTGCAAGGGGTAGTGCTAGGTATGTGCAGCCAAATCCACAAACAGGTGCCCGGGTCCACCAAGGGGGGTTCCGGCCAATGGTCAAAGTCGGTTTTACGAAGGGATTTAAACCCAAGAAACCTGACTCATACGACCCGAGTGCCTAGGTGGGGTTAATATTTTTGTCCCTGCCTAGTAAATACAAATTGGAGGGAATAGAAGTGTCAACCGAGAGCCCAAAGGAACGGATAAAATTCGTTACCAAGGAGAGATTCGCAGCCGCCCAGGACAAGTACGGGATCAAGGCAAACGAGGCAGCGCAAGCAGTCATAGCCGCCGCCAAGCCCATCGACGTGCTCGCCCTCACGTACGAAGCGCACTCGATGCCTGTTGTCACTTCCGCAGTGGTCATAACCGAAGAGACCATCGGGCAATTCCTGACCGTCTTGTAAGTTACCCGAGCTGCGTCTACGATGCTTTACGACAGAGTGCTTATCGCCGACCCTTCCTTTTTTGATGAGTACATCAACCAAGGCGAGTTCCACGCGAATTGTGAAACCATCCTTTTGAAGGCCACATGGTTAAAGCAGCGTTCGGGCCGCGCGATAATGATCGTCCCGAGTTCCGTAGTCAAGGCCATCCAAGAAAAATACGGCGCCCAAGGCCGTCTCCTGACGTTCATCTCAGAGAACTGTGAAGTAATCACCATCGACGCGCCCACCCAGCTAGAGGAATTCAAGAAAATCATCGAGGACCAAGTCATGGATGGCCGCGACCTGACAATCATCTTCGTCCGCAACTCGATAATCTCAAAGGCAATCTTGGATAACTACCCTGGCGTCAACCAGTGCCAGCCAGACAAGTGCCTTGAGAAGATGAACCAGATCGAGAAACAAATTTCAGCCGAACAGCAAGACTTCCACGGCCACGCCGTAGACCCATCCGACTTCTAAACTATTTTTTCAGCCGACCGCACACCATATCAAACTGCCTGGTTCAGCCTTGAGTTTTGCGGTATACCGCAAGGCGCGGGTTTAGGCGCGGGTTTTTTTTTGGTTTTTACGTCTATAAACGTGTTAGGCGCGGGTTTTTTCTACCTACGCGCACGGAAAAGAAGAAGAGCATTTTACGTTATAGCCTTAGGTGTCAAAAATAACCCGCGCCCGATACGCCTTACCTCTAGGAATTATTGAAAATAACCCGCGCCATATCCCGCGCCTAAGTTAGTCCGGCGCGATAGGCGTGGGTTTTACAAAGTTAGTTTGTCAAAAGAAGATAAAAATAACCCGCGCCTGACGCGCCTATTTCTCCCAAGAAGGGCGTTCTCGAGCCCCGTAATAGACCGAAAGGACTTCTTGATTTGTCTTTCCGGGGTGATCCATATCCATGATTTCCTCAAGATGGTTCCTAAGGTCGGACAGCGCTTTTTCGGCCTTTGCCTGATGAGATGCCCGGCCCTTGGTTTTGTTGCCTTTGAAGTCGGTCGAAAGCGAGTGCATCAGGACGTCGTCCAACTTTTTCAGTTTCGCCCCGAGTTCCTGGTGTTCTTTGAAAGTCATTTCCATTTCGTTCGCCTCGCATTTATTTTTTCAGCCGGCCGCACTCCGTGGCCGTCCTGATGTGGGCTGCCTGGTGGTACGACTCGACCATGATCGACGCCAAGGTCTTCCAGTCCAGATTCTTTTCGTCCGCTGTTCGTAAGTTGAATTTGAAACACCGCATAAAACCCTCTTGCGTCGGCCGGGCCTTCTGAAAGTAGACGAGACATTCGCGCTCGCGTGGTAGCAACAAATCCGGGCTTGGCGTCTGTTCTGCAAAATTGATTGCGTGCCTGAAAATAGACTCGGGCACGACACGAAACGGCTGCACGTTACGGCGCTCTCCACGTTTAGGTAGCTTCTCTATGAAACCAGCACGACGGAGATAGCCCAAACGATTTGTAACTGCTATCGCGCTTGTACCAACTTCTCGGGAAATTGATGTTGCATCTGCGCCATTTGGAGTATGAACTATGCTTCTCAATATCTTTATCGAAAACGGCGCGGTGATAACCGACTTGAATGCCGCCTCTGGCGTCGAGTAGTTTTCTTTCCGAAGACCCATATCACTTTTTTGTTTATCCCTATTCAAATCCACTAATACCAACGCCAAGCGTTGGGTTTAAATACTCTCGTGCTTTTGTTCTTTTGTTCCAAATTTGTCCCAAAAGGGTGCAAGACGTAAATGACGAAAAATATCCGGTTGCCAGTCGACATGTCGCTTGCTTTGTACAAGCGCATCAAGGCGAGGGCAGCACAGAAGGAAATGTCAATGGCCGCCCACGCAAGGATGGTCCTGACAGCAGACGTAGACGCTGCAGACGCAGCTGCGCTAGGAGTGTGAATGGTATGACCCAACCAGCAAGCAAGTGGCTAGAAGTCGCAAGGAAACTCAAGCAGATTGCTATTGCAGAGGGATTGATGAGCAGTGGCTGATTTCGGTGCGGTGTACGCGCA
>Ga0074198_1000640_pt1 | contig 32197 bp, 29 predicted proteins | sample EPASupsiteSAE323_FD_64527 | JGI IMG/M metagenome (GOLD analysis project Ga0074198, IMG submission 64527) | Bioremediated contaminated groundwater from EPA Superfund site, New Mexico - Sample SAE3-23 | ecosystem: Environmental > Aquatic > Deep subsurface > Groundwater > Contaminated ... | reverse complement strand
CAAATGCGTTGCACACGGCGGGCTTCACCCGCTCGGCCTTTGGCGGGTGGTCGATTTCGTCCTCGCCAAGGAACTGCAGCGAGCCTGTGGAGTCCGCCTTGTACACGCGCACCTTGCCTGCAGGCAGTGCGATGCCAAGCCCAGCCTTCTGCGTGTTGTTGAACGAAAGCTTCACAGCCACCTTGGAGCTTGACGAGGCGTCAAAGACGTACTCCTTGCTTGAGGCGACGTCGTTTGCGCTTGTCATCTCCACCTGCTTGACTTGGCCTGACGCGATGGTGGTCGGCCTCTCAAGCGTGTAGAGGTGGTACTCGAAGAACGACTGCTCGGTCACCGACACGCGCTTTGCGCTTCCGGAGTACGAGTCCATTGCCTCGTAAGTCGGGGTTGCCACCTGCCTGACCACGTTCACGTCGCCTGCGACGAGCTTGAGCAAGGCGTCCTTGAACGTGGTGCCCGCGTCGTTGCGCAGCGACACCCATCCCTGGAGGGACAGCCGAGTGTCATCGTCGTTTGCGATTGCCACGTAGTTGGCGTTCCAGTTCAGCCCGCTTGTAAGGTAGCTCACCTCGACGTCGCGGGTTCCGGCGGACTGCGAGTCCAAAAGCCAGCTTATGGTCGGGGTGGTGATGAGGCCTTCGGGAAGCGACGGGAATTCTATCTTGTCATAGCCTGAAAGCACGGTCACTCCGCTTGCAGTCTTGATGACCGGGCCGTTTGAGGAAAGGAGCGTCCCGGTTGTGGTGTCGTTTCCGGACTTGACCGTAACCTGCTTGTCTATGTACTTGCTCAGGAGCTTGTAGCCGTCAACCAAGTCATAGTCGTAGTTCTGTTCAAGTATGGAAAGTGACTTCCCTGAAAGGTCGGACAGGTGAACGCTGGTCGGGTCAAGGAACGCCGATGTCCCCTTTATCGAAAGGCTCGCGATGCCTGACGGGATGTTGACGTTGCGGGTCTCCTTCACAAGCGCAATTCCCTGAGAGGTGTCGTAGTTGAGCGCCTGTGATGTCGAGTGATACCCGTTGTTCCAGTACATCTGGTTGTACGTGCTGTACGTGTTCTGCGCCTGGTACACCGTAATCTCAACCGCCTTTGGCGCTTCAGAGTCCGGTGCTTTCTGTGCGTCAGCAAGGCTGGCCCATCGGATGTCCATCGAGGCCGTGTTGTCCTTTGGAAGCGCGGAAAGCGCCACTAGGAATACTACTGCAATTACCGCAACCGCGGCAAGTATTGCCTTTGCAGGCAAGGCCTTCTTTTTCATCATAAATCACCCATTCCCGTCTTGCGGGCTCTACTGATAGTCTTACAAAATCTTTGGGCTTTTTAATCTGCGCAAATGCTGCGGCCGATTCCAGCCATCCGAATGTTTTTATGGCGCAATAGGGTGATAGTTCCATAGTTGGCCCTTTGGGTGAATTCTTATGGCAGACGCTCCGACCCCGCAGAAAAAGTACGACGACCTGAAGGCGGAGACGCAGATGCTCGACTCCAAAATCAGCCTGATTGCGCAGAAAATCAGGATGATTGAGAAGAACGAGGACATCATCGGCAGGACCATAGTGGTGCACAACGACAAGCTCCACAAGCTCGAGTCTGCAGGCCCGGCGCCCCTGGCGGCAAGCACGGCTCAAGCCCAGGGCGAATCAAACTCCGGCCTTGCGGCTGAAGTCGAGGCGCTCAGAAAGCAGGTCGCCGAGTTGCGCGAGCAGGCCGCGACCAAGTCCGAAGTGTCCGAGCTGCACTACACGCTTGACACCATAAACCCGCTTGATTTTGTCACGCTCAAGCAGGCGCGAAAGCTCATAGCTGAAGAGTTCGAAAAACGGCCCAAATAATCCGCTTACTAATTTTGCAACGTCTTACGCAAGCTCGCTGTCGTGCGAGTAGGCGGGCCTCAGCCTTATTCGGCGCTGCTTTTCGCCTTCCTCCGAGATTATCGCGTCGTCGCCCACTATTTCGATGCTGAGCGTGGCCGCAAAGTCCGACAGGTCGCTTTCGTGCTGTGCCGAAAGCACCAGGTGCGAACCGCCCTCGCAGGCGTCGTGCAGCTGTGCCCTTATCGCAGATGGGATTTCGGTTGCGTCCTGGGCGAATGCGATTATCGTCGGCCTTTCGGAGTCACCCTGTGCTGCCGAGGTTTCAAGAATCGAGTATGTGGCAAGCGTGGCTATCTCGGCCTGCTGGCCCAAAAGGTTCACGTGCATGACCTTGCCCAGTCCGGACGATGCGGTTGTCTCGAAAGTGCCGCCCTTTGCGAACACGTTGGGCGAGCTCTTCTGGATTACGGTTGCCGCCCGGATCGCCTTGCTTATGGTGTACCGGGTAATTTCGGCGCTCTCGTGGAGCTGGTCCATCGCGGCGGAAAGGTCGCTTATTGCAAAGAAGCTTCCCGGCTTTTCGGCGTACGTCCTCTTTATGACTGCGCCCACGTCGCTTTTTTCCAGGCCGAACACTGAAAGGAGTATCTCCGGGTCTATCCTTGAAAGGTCGATGAAAAGCCCCTTCTCAAGTTCGTACGTCTTGAACGGGAAACCCAGGGGTATGGACGAAAGCTTGAACTCCTCATACTTGGACGAGTCGCTGTTCGGCTGCGCAAGGCCTGCAAACGCGTTGCCGCTGTCAAACACTATTGACGAGATGTTGTTCATCAGGGAAGACTCCAGGACCAGGTGCATCGCGTGCAGCCTCTGCGGCAGCCTGCCGCCGGTGATTGCAACCGTGCGAAGCGAGGAGAGCTTCACGAACACCGGCTCGTTTTCCCTGTCGATTCCAAGGAGGCACTTGACATTGCTCTGCACCGCCTGGGTTCCCGCTCCCTTTGATACTGAAAGGTATGCAAAGAGCGAGAACGGGTCCCCCAAAAGCAGCTGCAGCTCCTCATCCTCAACAAGCCGGAACTCGGTGACCTTGCACTCGTAGCCGCGCAGTATCTCCATCATCGCCTTGGACAGGTGCTCAAGTTCGGCGCCCTGCTGGGTGATGGTCTTGGTGAGCGAGTCCTTGTTGTACTCGATGAACGAGGGCGACGAGCTGAGCAGGAGGTACTTTCCCGCGTGCTCGCGTGATATCTTGGAGACTATCATGACATCCTGGCGCTGCGAGAGCGATATCTTGGACGTGTCGCCCTCGATTAGGAAGCCTTTCTTGAGGAACGTGAGCGCGCCTGTTACCTTGCCGTCCTGCTTCTCGAAAAGCGTGAGCAGCATCATCTTGTCAGGGTTCTGGTAGACCATCAGCGGGTAGTCGCCCCACTGGGCGTTGAACATCCTTGTCCATGGTCCGAGTGGAAGGTCTAGCTGCATGTCAAAACCGCAGTTGCGAAATGCTGTCTGGATTACTGATGTAATCATTGCTTAAAATCTATAGCCCCTGCGGCCTGCGGATTGCGCACGTATTATATTGGCGGATTTCCTAATTCCGTCCTTGTAAATTTCGAGTGGGTTCTTATGGAAATCAAGCAAATCGTCAAGGAGATGCTCTCGGCCGGGATGCCGGAGTCTGAGATACTTGCAAACCTTACCGACCTGGGAATCCCCGACGCACCGAAGGTGCTTGCCGAGGCCAAGGCAGCAGCTGCGCCAAAAGCCGCACCTGCTCCGGCGCCAAAACCGGTTGTAAAGCCGGCTTTTGCAGACGAACCTGAGGTGCCAAAGTCGCGCTCATCGCTTTTTTCAGAGGAACCCGCAGAGCCTGCGCTGAAGTCCTCGCTTTTCGACGAGAAGCCCGGCGAGGCGGAACCGTCGATATCCGGGGGCATTCTAGGCTCATCGGCGATGGACTCCGAGCAGAAGCTTGACGAGCTTGTCGCACTGACAAAGTCCCTGCTGGACCTGAACAGGAAAATCCTTGAAAGCAACAGGGAAATACTCCTGAAGCTCTCGAAGTAGTTTTCCGTCTGGTACTCGGTAGTTAGTCTGATTGTCAAAAAGTCTAGCGCGCGCACCGGAATCCCATGGAGTCGTCCGTGTAGGTTGGCGCGTATCTCAGGTGCAACGCAAAAATGCCGTCAAAGGTTGGTGACGTCCAGGTGCCTCCGCGCAGGAATCCGTGAATGGGAGAATAGTATGAATTACTTGCGCCATTCCAACCGAAAGCCAGTCCCGGGTTCAGATAAACCTTACCTGCGCCTTGGTTAGACGTCCAGGAGACTTTCGAATAATTCAACGAATTGAAGTTTGAGATTTCAGTGTACTCCACCAGGCTATTGGCCAATACGGGCGTGCCGTTTATCGGCATCAGCCCTCCGGTGGTTCCGGCAGGGTCGTTGTAACAATACGGCGTAGAACCCTGGTTGCAGGCGGACGGGTCCGTCCTGTTCTCGAAGACGCTGCCGTCAGTCCATTCCCACACGTTGCCGCTGAGATGCCAGACTGATTCGCCCGTGCTCAGGAAGAGCTCGGCAGTGGAATTACTGATGCCGGTATCCGGGTCTATCAGCGAATCATAGGCAACACTAGAATTCTCCGCCACGTTGCCTTTCTTGAGCGAACCCGCGCCTACGACGCTGGTGTTCCAGTTGGTCGCAACATTGGCGATATTGGTGGCTGCCGCGACCCACTCGCGGTCGCGAATCAGGTGGTAGCCGGAACCTAGTGCGGCGCATGCGGCCATCGCGTCAGACTGGTTAATTATATTCCAAAGCGAGTTGCCTGTCTGTGAAATCGCCTTCCCACCAACGTTCCTTGCCTCGTATTTCATCAGACAGAAATCATTAATCAACATCGTCGAGTTGCCTGGGACTTTTACCCAGTTCGTGTCGCATTCCTTGGTCCCGCAGGAGGCGATGATTGGTTTGTCTCCTTTGAGGAGGATGTTAGTGATGCTGGAACTGCCCGGCGAATATGTGAATTTGACTTCCGAAATTTCTGTGCTTGTCTTTCCTGCACAATCAATAATTACCCTGGCGCCAGAGATTGCGCCTTGCGCTGCGACATACGCGGTTTCGCCTGCGCCAAGCATCAACGAGCAGGTCATAGTTGCTGAGAAATTGTCGTTGGGTCTTGAGCAGTAGGCGGGACCGTAGGCGTCGCCCGCGTAATATGGGTAAATCGGCAGGTCTGTGCCGCCAACGTTGATGCCATCCAAGCGAATGATGCCCGTGCCCGTGTTCTGGATTTGAAGAACAAGGTTTGAATCAACAACTTTTGCGGAAATGACTTTGATTGGCGACAAGGAAGACCAATACGCCTGCGACTGCTGTTGTTTCATTGTAGTCTGCGATGACATGGAAGCGGAGGTTGCGCTGACAACAACTATTGAAACAAGGAGGACTGCTCCGAGAATCACTAGGTATTCCGTCGCGCCCTGGCCTTTGCGCGGGCTGGAGTGATTTTCAAATCCGTGAGAACGAGGCCGCGGACCGTCTAAAGCCATAACACAACTGACTAGGAGCCGCCACTTAAAACTTGCTTTTGTTGGATGCGGAATCCGGGGTTTACGATTGGCAATGAAAAAGATGCTATTAGAAAAAGGGTTTATAGCGCACAGCTTATGCGTGCGCCTGGGCTGCTGCCCTTGAAGCCTCTTCCGCTTCCTGCTGCCTGACGATGCGGTCAAGCTTCGCGATTTCCTGCGCAATCTCGCCTGCGAGCTTGTTCCTCTCGGTCTTGCTCATCCCAAGCTCAAGCTTGTCGACGATTTTCTTGTCATCGTCAAAGCTGGCCGAGAACATCGCCGCGTTCGTCTTGAGCATGTGCCTTGCAAGCACCTTTATCTGAGTTCCCTTTATTCTTCCCATCTGAAAACACCTTTCTAAATATTATAGCCCCGAGCGGAATTGCGTCCCCAAAGTTCCAGCGGCTACAAGCCGGCAGTGCTTTGGAGAATTCGAACCGCTGTCTTCGGCTCCAAAGGCCGACATACTTTTGCGGGCCTGTTTTTAACAGCAGGCTGACCGCTGTACTACGGGGCTGCGGATAAAATTATGCCCCTCAAGGGTTTAAACCCCTTCTGAGGCCCGCTTTTGCCCCCTATCCGGTGACCGTGATTGACCGGTTGTCGGTGTAGTCGAACTGCCCGTCTGTATTGCGCACGTAGCCATAATAGTAGTATGTCCCGGCTGGAACAAGGGTGCGGTTGTAGGAGAAGAGCCACGAGTCGGGCGCGTACTTTGTCAGCGAGCCGTAGTAGTTCTGCGCAATCTCGGATGCCGAAAGCACGCGGTTCCAGGCCCTGACTTGGTCTATTGAACCGTTGAATGGTCTGTCCGTAGCGCCTGCCCGGTTGCCAATAGCGACAGTCCCTGCAACGTCGGGCGGTAAATTAGTGCTGACTGCACCGCTTGAAGTTACGTTCACTCCGTTGCGGTAAATTGTCCGTTGGGTTGAATTGAATACTATTGTAATGTGCTGCCATTCGTCTGTTGTAAACACCGTGTTGGATGATGTGGTGGTATCCGCATTGACCCTAAATCCAAAAACCGACGTCGAACCGGTATAAACCGCATATCCATTTGCACTGTTTGTTGCTGTTGACTTGTCTATGATGCGGCCATTGTTGTTCAATTCCCGCGGATAAACCCAGGCTGAAATCGTGCCGCCATCAGTCATTCTCAAATATTGGTTGTCGGTCAATTCGACGTAATCATCAAGCCCGTCACATCCCGTTGCACTATCCTGCCTTCCGTTCGAAGTCCACGAGTCGCGCCTTGCTTTGCCTGAATTGTAGATTGCGGCGATTTCGGATGCGGAAAGGGTGCGGTTGATTATCTCGACTTCGTCTATTGTGCCGTTGAAGTAACTCCCGGCCATCCTTTTGCCGATGTAGTTTGACTGGTTTGAGCTGACAAAATAGCCTGTTGCCGACCCGTCGTTTACTCCATCCACGTATAGCGTGCCGTTTGTCCCGTTGTAGGAGAATGCGCCCAAGTGCCAGTTGTTGTCATCTACTATGGCTGTGCCCCACTTATCGAAAGTAACAATTCCCGTACCTGCAAGAGGTGTCGAACTGGTTACCCTCAGTTGGTGATTTGTTGATATGCCCATCTCGTAGCCGTTCCAGTCGTACGGGTTTCCCCTCCCGCGTGATACGATTACCCTGTGGCTGGTTGAGGATGGCGCTTTGAACCAGGCAAGCATGGTGAAGCTCCTGTTGTTTACCACATCCAAGTCAGTGCTGTTACCCAAGTTGACATAATTCCTGTTGCCGTCGAACCTCAGCGCGCTCCCGCTCTTTCCCCACGGCACGTGCTCGACGAACTTGGCCTTGCCCGCGCTGTACAGGTTTGCGACTTCGGTTGCATTGAGCGCGTAGTTGACTGCCTGCGCCTCGTCTACCATTCCTATGAACCTGCGCGTAGTCCCGCTCCAGGTGTCCCTTCCGATGTACCAGGGCCTGAAAGAGGTTATGCTTGTGAAGTTGGCCATGGTGCTTGCGACGTTTTCGCCGTTGATGTAAAGCCGCACTGCGTCGGTTGCGTTCGTCCCGTCCCACACGCCGATCATGTGGTACCACGTTGACAGCGAAGGCAAAGTATATGCCACGGGGTGCCGGGCCGAGCCGTTTGATATTTCAAAAAATAGCGTGCCGTTGCGGAAAAAGAATAGGTATCTGCAGTGAGTAGTGTCCTGGATTTGTCCGGAGCCAAATATTCCCCTGTAAAAAGAGTCATTCACTGTCGGGTAAACCCAGGCAGATAGTGTCAAAGCACCGGTAATGTTGAGGCTTGTGCCGTAATCGAGGCTTGCGTAAGTGTTGTTGTCAAAGTTCAAAGCAGAGCCGCTCTTTCCAGAGGAGTTCCACTCGGCGAACTTGGCCTTGCCGGCGTTGTATAAGTCAAGCACGTCCGAAGGCGAGAGCGTCCGATTGTAAATTGCGACCTCGTCGATTGAACCGTTGAAGTATTTGCCCGGAGTGATTGCCTGGCTACCTATGGTGAGGTTCGAAGTTGTCAACGTAAATCCCGTAAAGACACCGTCTTCGTTGGTCGGCTCCAGCCTGCCGTCAACGTAAAGCGAAAGGCCTTCGAACGCAGGCGTGCCATTGTAGACTCCCACGACGTGGTGCCATGATCCGTCAATGTAGTTTGCCGCAGACTTGATGAACCCACTATTGTGCCCGAACGCCAGACTCCCTGTGTTCAGTTCGAACAATGAATAGGATAGGGATGATTTCTGGAGTATTCTCGCGTTTGTTGTAGGCACGTACTCGGATTTCATCCACATGCTAATTGAAAGCGGGCCTGCGATGTTAAGGCTTGACGAGTTGCCTGCATCGATGTATGCCTGTATTCCGTCAAACTGCAAGCCCGTCCCGCTCTTTCCGGTGGTCCATTCCATAAATTTGGCTTTTCCGGCGTTGTAGAGTGTGGCGATTTCAGACGCGGATAGCGAGTGGTTGATTATCTGGACTTCGTCGATTGAGCCATTCCAGTTTGCAAATCCCTGATATAGTCCGATGGTCAGGTTGCCAGAATAATTTGCCGGATACGTTGTGGTTCCGGTTGCGGTAAGCTGGCCGTTCTTGTACCACGACCATGTTTGGTTGCTTGTCACGAACGCCCAGAAATCCCACATACCTATTGTGGCGTTCGCTCCGCTGCTGTATGTTTCCAGGTCGTACAGCCGCGCCTGCATGACACCACTGGTGCTTATGCGTATGTTCGGCGTCCCTGTCTGCGCCTTCCACGACAGAATGCCGCGGTAAAGCGCTCCGATAGTAAATGACGCGGGGTTTGCCCAAAATGCTATGGTGGAATAATTGCCAAGTGAATTCAGGCTGCTACCCATATTTACGTAGCTGCCTATGCCGTCGAAATTCAACGCGCCCCCGCTCTTTCCTGAAGAGTGCCACTCCAAGAATTTTGCCTTTCCTGCGTTGTAAAGCGCAGCCACATCCGCTTGTGTAATGGTGCTGTTAATCATCTGCACCTCGTCAATCGAGCCGTTCCAGCAGTACATTGCGGTTCCTGTGCTGTTGAATCCGCCTATTGTTGGTGAGATTACTGAAGTCATATTGGCGATGGTCGTTGACAGGTTCGAGCCAACGAGCGCCCCGTCCTGGTAAAGCCAGACTGCTGATGCGTTCTTTATCGCAACAATGTGGTGCCAGTTCCCGTCGTTTATGCCCGTGCCATTGCTTGTGACGTTGCGAACGCCCCAGCCGCTCCATCCAACAGTAGCCTTGTTTGCGAATTGGCCTATGCTGAAGTATGTGCTTCCCTCGCCGCTATACGTTGTAAATGAGCGGTTTACTCCCCCCGGAGCCGCAATTTGCGTAGTCTTAGTCCACAGCGAAACGCTAAGCGACGAATAGTTCGTGGCCAATGCCGACGGCAGGTTGACTGTGGAATTTTTACCGTTGAAAATTATTGCGGAATTGCTTTTTCCAGTTGTCCAGTTGCAGTTTGCGTTTACCAAGGCGGTCTGGCACGTGGCGTTGTTCCCATATGCTGTAGAGTCGTTGGCGGATGCGCCGGTGTTCTCGTCAAATCTCCACAATCCAATCGTGTTGCCATACAGCCTGCCGTTGTTCCCGTATGAGCTTGCGTCCCTTGTGGTTATGTTGTCCCCTTCGTCGAACCTCCAGAGCGCGATGGTGTTTCCGTAAAGGGTGCCGTTGTTGTCGTATACGCTTGCGTCCCTTGCCGTCGTGTTGTCGCCATCGTCAAAGCGCCACAGTGCGACCGTGGAACCATACAGCGTGCCGTTGTTGCCCCAGTTGGAGGCGTCCGAAACAGTCGTGTTGTCTCCTTCGTCAAACCTCCACAGGCCTACTGTCGGGCCGTAAAGGATGCCGTTGTTTCCAAACCTCGACGAGTCTTTTGCAGTAGTGTTGTCGGTCTCGTCGAATCGCCAGATTCCGATGGTGTTGTCATATATCGAGCCATTATTGCCGTAGCGCGAGACGTCTGCTGCATTGGTGTCGTTGTCGCCGATTTCGGTGTTGTCCTCAAAGTCCAGCGCAAGCACGAGCGAGTCGTCGTAGAACGAGGAAGACGTGCCGTTGAACGAGAAGTTCATGGCTGCGAGGGACGGGCTTTGCATTGTCAGGTTCAAGGATACGTTCTGTGCAACTGTGCCGCCGCTTTGTGGCGACGAGCCGGACACGCTCACCAGGCTGGCCTGCTGGCCGCACCTTCCCACCAGCGGCTTGTCTCCGGTCTGGTAGAACCCTGCGATGTCCTGCTTGTCATAGCCGAAGATTACCTGCGTGTACTCGAACACGCTCCCGGAGGAAAGCGCGTTGCACGGGTTTGCCGGCGAGAAGCGCAGGTCGATGTTTGTCAGTTCGACTTGTTCGCCGGATGCAAAGACCACGCTGCCTGAGTATATGGAGTAGTTAACCCCGTTGTAGGTTACCTTTATCGAGGTAAGCTTGATTTTCTGGTTCTGGTTGTTCGCAAGCTTGACGGACAGCCCGTTCTCGTTGAGGTTGTAGGCCAGGATGGAGAATGGCGTCGCTGCCTTCCAGTACGCGGTTGACTGCTGTTCCTTCAGCGCGCCCGTGCTTGCAGCCTGGTTTATCGCGGTGATTCCCACGATTGCGACAAGCAAAACCGCGCCAAGCACTACCAAGTATTCGGTGGCGCCCTGGCCTCTGGACTTTCGTCCGGACATTTGCAACAAAACCCCGCATTACTAAATGAAACGCGGTTTTTTAGCGTTGCCCAGCCTTGCAATCCGTTTGTTGCAGCGGCCTTTTTTCTCAACCAAAAGTTTTACCCCGTTTTACCGCACACATAAGGCCAAAGTGCGGGCTAACCAATTTGATTGGGAATTTGAAGGCAAATGTTTTCGAGGCAGTTGAGTTGCCTGACGGCTCAGTCCGCATAGTCATGGACATCGGGGAGCTGAATGGGGGCGTTGCAAGCGTTGCAGTCAACAAGGACATAGTCCACGTGACCGTATCATCCGGCAGGCGCGTGCGCTGGGAGGGCATCTTCCACCTTCCATTCAAGGCAACGAATGAGACTGTTGTCTGTGTTCTGAAGAACTCATTCATTGAGCTGGTGGCAAGGCCATCAGAAAAAGAAATGGTTTAGCTTCCTTGCCTACTTCGGATTTCCGCCTTCTTCTGCTCTCCGGCCTTTCGGATTATTTCCAGGCTTTCTGAAAATTCTTTGTCGTTAGTGGGGAGTTTTCCAAGGTTTTTCTCCCTGAGGACTTCATTGAAAGATTTTTCGAATGTCAATATTTTCCTAAATGAGCGGGCCGATTGATTGCCGCTTTTTGCCATTGCTTGGGAGATTCTTCTTGCGTCGTTTTCATCGATGAATCTCAACACTTGCAAATAGTCATGACCATTGTAATTGTCCATCTTATGGTACACTCGTTGCATATTTAGCATAATTTCGACGGGTAGTTTCACTGCGTCGTCCCTTCGAATGCCGCCCCTCGCTTTGTCCCCTTTTGAAATTGTGCCCTTTGCAGAAGGACTTAGCAGTTCCTTGGGGTTGTCAAAGATATTTTTTACCTTTGCGTTGAAACCCGCAGAGGCAAGGGAATTTTCTATGGCCCCGGCAGGCAAAGCGTGAGCAGTTCCATAATTGCATAGGACACGTAACGGCCCATCTTTATGAAAGTCGTATCCCTTTGCATGCTCAACAATAGTCCCGTTTATGATTTTCTGTATCTCTTCATTCCTTTTCCTGTTCATTTTTGCGTTCTTGCTTATCAATACTCGGGCGCTTTGGACTGCTTTTTTGAATCGGCCGTTAGCATAATGTTCAATTGACTCAAACAGTATCTTATTGCATTCTTTTGCCTGTTTTTGTATCTCCTCAATCCGCTCATCTTCATGGAATTCCCCAATCCGGATCTTCGAGCCGGCCCTTGCGAGGGCCCTCATAACCGGTCCTTTAGGGTCCCTGTGCGGGGCCGTATCGATAGCGGGCAAACCGCTAACCGCTTGTATTCTGGCATCATTTGAAATGGCAGAATACTGTGCCTCTACTTCCGGGACGTATTTTTTGCTCACGTTGGCTTCGACTATGTATACGTGGGGTTTGATTTCGTCAATCCTTTTAGCAAGCCGTTTGTTCCCTTCCACATTGACTTGGCTGTTCATGTCGTGTGCTGAAAGGTTGATGGTCACCTCGATTTTTTTTGGAGCCCGTTTGTTTCCAACACCGAGGGCGGAACGCGTTTTTTCCAAGATTCGCCTGAGCATATCATCTCTTTGCGCGATTACTCATAAAAAACCGTTCACCGGAAACGCGGTCTATTTTTCCTTATAAACCAACCTCGGCACGACTTCTTAGCAACGAGGTGTTGGCAGTGAAGATGGATGTTTCAGGGCTTTCATACAACCAGGTAATGCGGATTGCGGAGTCGCTTCCGTTGGCAATAGAGCAGATTTCCGGCCGCGGCGGCAGAGTGTCGCTTTTCGTCGGCAACGCAGTCTGCTGAACAGGTGAGTTACGTTTATGTTCTACGCAGGAAAATTCGGAAGGCTTCCTCCATTGAGTGCCGTGCTTACGGGCGCTGCCCCCACTAGGCCAGGGTATTCAGAGCCACGCTATTCCGACTATGATGCGGGGAAGGTGGGATTACATATGATGGAACCAAAAATTGAGTCGCAGCCGGTATTCTCGGCGTCCGAGCCGCACGGCAATAAGCCGCAGTTCTCGGTCAAGGCCAAGGGGATGGAAGGCTACGTCGGAAGCGGGTGGATAAATGAGGGCAAGTACGGCAAGTACATCTCGGTAAAACTGAGGGAGACGCTCTCGCCCGGCACTACGATTTACCTTTCTCCTACCAAGGAGAACCCCGAAGTTCTTTGATTTTCCTTTTTCTTTTTTCGATTGCTTTTGCGTTCTCTCTTTTTCCGGCTCGATTTACTTCGGCCTTTTATAACTCGGTGTCCTTTTCTTTCAATGGACTACGTCGAACTAGTGGGGCTTCTTGCAGGCTTCCTCACCACGGTAGCCGGTTTGCCCCAGCTGTTCAAGATAATCCGCACAAAGAAGACCCGTGACATCTCGCTTGCATATTTTCTTATCTCGGTTTCCGGTGTCGCGCTCTGGCTTGCGTACGGTCTGATGTTGAATTCGCTGCCCTTAATCGCCGCCAACGTGGCTACCCTCATTATCCTGGGCTCGATAGTAGTGCTCAAATTCAAGTATGGCTAGCCAAGATGCCTGCCAGTACCATTGAAATACTTTAGTTCCCCTTTCCTTTCAAGATGACGCAAGCCAGGGAGCCCCAGACAGACGCCAAGACCGAGTCGCCTCAGACGGACTTTGGGAAGGAATCGCAGGAAGCGTTGTTTGCATCCGCTGAAAAGGAGCTTGGCTTGGAAACACCTGGGTCGTGCAAAAAATGCGAAAACGGCAAGTGCGACCCGCACAAGGTCTCGCACTGCTGCGACCACGAGCTGAAGATATTCGACGAGTTCCGCATATTCTTTTTAGGCATTATCTTCCACGAGCTTTCGCACCTTGTTGCCGCATGGATTGCCGGGATCAAGGTCGTTGCATACAAACTTTGGCATCCCAAAGTTGCGTGGGTGCGCACCCAACCCCCGCAGAAGACCTTCAACGACGTGTTCGTGTCATTTGCGCCGCTGCTTTTTGGCAGCATCATCGCATCCCTGCTTCTGATTTCGCTCTTTACGACCCAGATGTGGGCTTCCGACCCGCTTGCGTTCTACATCCTGCTTTTCCTTGCAGTCTCGATTGCGATTTGCTCGCCAATAAGCAAGGTTGATGCGTATGCCGCTGCGCTTGCGCTGGGGCTTTCGTATCTTCGCAGGAAAAAGTCAAAAGACCTGTTCGTGAAGCTTACCTCGCTTTTGGTCTGGCCTTTCTATTTCATCGTCGCTTCCTTATTCAAGCTTGGCCGGTTCTGGTTCCACCTGGTGCAGTACTTTTTCATTGTAGTCGTGTTCGCGCTGCTATCTGCCTTGCTGTTTGCCCGCTGAGACTAAGTGAATGCTTATATCGCACGTGCGGCGTGCTATTCGCGCCGCGAGTTCTTGCGAGTGCGGTTCTGCATCTCGAAAAGCTCGACGATTTCATTTACCGTAGTCGCGTTGTGCGGCGACTTGTCTCGAATCCCAATCGCGGTCATTCGCGGGAACCTCAATGCAAGACCGTACTCCTCGCCATCGGCGCCGACGGTCCTTCCTGCGGAGTGCACCGGGCTTTTTGTGATTTCATCCGCGTTGACTTCGACCACGAATTTTGGAGCGACCCACTCATCGGGCTCCATAAGCGCGTCAACCTGGCGCGGCTTGTCCTTGACAATAATCTTTGAAAGCATCTCGGAGAAATGGGCCATCTGCTCCTCGGAAAAACCAGTTCCCACCCTTGCTATGGACTTGAAGCGGTCGTCCTCGTCATCATACACTGCAGTAAGCAGGCCGCCAAAGCCGAGCTTGGTGCGCTTGCCCTTTCCGTAGTAGAATCCGATGATTACAACGTCAATCGTGTCCGACAGCGCGCCCTGGTAGGACTTCTTGAGCTTGATCCAGGCGAACTTGCGGCCGCCGGCAGTATACTGTGCGTTGAGGTCCTTTGCGATGATTCCCTCAAGCCCGCGTGCAAGCGCGTCCTCAAATATTTCCTGCAGCTTGTCAGCTGTCCTGCACAGCTTGTATTCCGCAACCCCGATTTGTTCGGACTTGGAGACAATCTCCTCTATTTTGGCGTGCCTTTCCTTGTAAGGCAAAAGCGTCATGTCCTTCCCGTCGAGGAGCAGTATCTCAAAGCAGAACATTTTCAGCGGGATTTTTCGCGAAAGCTCGTCTATGCCGTGCTTTCTCCTGCGTTGTACCGTGACTTGGAACGGCAGGATTTTCCCTGTCTTGGGGTCGATGCCAACTGCCTCGCCCTCCATTATGAATTCCTTTCCGGCGATGTCCGTGCCGATGGCCTTCACCAGTTCGGGAAACATCCGGGTCATCGGTTCCTGCTTGCGCGAGTAAATCTTGACCTTGCCCGCCTTGTCTTTGTGTATCTGGATGCGGAACCCGTCGTACTTGCCTTCCACCGCGCACTCGCCAAGCTTCTCGATGATTGCCTCCGGGCTTTCCAGCCTCTCGGCAAGCGCAGGCCGGATGGGGTTTCCGGGGATTGGCGTGAACGCGCGAATCTTTTCCATTCCCTGTGCAAACAGCACCTCGGCCACCATCCCCAGGTCGGAGGATAAATTGAACGCGCGCTCGATGTCAGGACGCAGGGACTTGTCGCCTGCAACTGCAAACGACAGTGCGTCTATAATCGTGGGCTCCCCTACTCCGATGCGCATGTTGTCGGTGCAGAATCGCACGATTGTCTTTGCCTCGGAGCCAGTTGACTTTGAGAGAAGTTCGCACAGCATCTTGATTTTCTTTTCCTGCGACCCGGTGCCGGTGGAAGTTGCCATCTTGCTGACGGAGTCAAAGACTTTCTCCGCAGTCAGCTCCTCGCTTGCAAGCCGCGTCTGGGTCTTTTTTTCAAGCAGCGCCGCAGCGGCCTGGCCAAGGTCGCCAATCTTGCGGTACTCGGCCTGCACCTTTGCGGTGCTCACGCCTGCGATGCGCGCCACGGCTTGCTCAGCAGTCCTGTCCCCAATGCCGACCTCGACGTCCTCGAATTCTGGCGCGACCCTGCCCTGACAAAAGTACACTGCGCGCCGGATTTGCGATGCCGGAGTCTCCAGGAATAGCTTTGAAAGAAAGTCGGTTGAGCTTAGCCTTGACGGGGTTGCCTCTATCCTGTCGAACGTCTCGCAGACTTTGGAAAAAAGCATAATTGTCGAAAGCACCTTTTGTGGTACTTTAGTAGGGTATGGGGCAATTAATTGGCTTTGCGGCTGCGTTTGCCACAACTGCTTCTTGGCAGGGATGCACCCATCTACTTTCGCGGGATGACTATGAAGAAAATCAGCACTATAAGCGCAAACCCGGCGATTATTCCGACAAGCAGGTAGACGTCGGAGATGTTTTCCTCTATCAGGCTCGGTTCCACGTCAAGCGCAAGCAGCTCCTTTCCGGTGCAGTCGCGGGTGTTTTCCTTTGTGCAGATGTGCGTGGGGGTGGGTGAGCTTACGGTTTCTGCGATGCGTATGTCAATAGACGCAGTTGCAAGTTCCGCGCCGGTGTCCTTGTCTTTGAACCTGATGTTGAGCGTCTCCGCGTTTGCGGACGCCTGGGCGGTTGCGGCGATGGCCGGATAGTACATGACGTATGACGTGTTGAAGCTTATTTCAACCGGGGTCATGGTTACGGAGTATCCGGGAGCCTGCGTCAGTTCCGCCACAAGGGTGCAAGGTTGCGCCCCTCCGCCCTTTTGCACGTATACCTGCATTGAAAGCTGGCCCGAAAGGCTTGCGGGGTCCACTGCGATGGCAAAGCCGCTGCTTTTTTGCGGTTCGGCAAGCCGGCATTCTGCCTGTGCGAACGCCGAGAATGCGACAATAAGCATCAACGAAAGGGCAAGGTTGCGTTGGACCAAACTGGCATTACCTCTACGTTGGTGTGATTTTTAGTTTATGACTGTTGTGCCGCCTTCTGGATTCCGAAGTAGCACAGCCCTATACCGAACAATGCGTCAAGGACCATTGGGATTACGAGAGCGTTGGCCTGCAGGTACACCGACTGCACGTTCTTGTCAATGTAGTTCGTAAGCTGGGGGCCGTAGGTCTCAAGGTCGGCTGCGGTGATGCCGTATGCAGTCAGGATGGACGGGTCGCTCTTGAGTTGCAAGAGCGTGTTCTGCGACTCAGTCTTCATTATTCCCGCAACGTTTGCGTACGTGATGTAGCTGTTTGCCTGGAACACGAAAGCTGCAAGGCACGCCACTCCCAAAAGGAGAAGCGTAATCCCGAATAGTTGGCCCTTGTTCATCAGATTCACCTTCTTTCCTTGGAGCGTATCCCTGCTTTGTACCCGGCAATCCTGGACGCCTGCGCCGCAATCTCTGCGAAGGCGCGCCTGATTGACAGGTTCAGCTCGCGTGCCGATGCCTGCGCGTACAGGTTGTCGCTTGTGCCTGAAAGCCGTGCGGTGACGCGCACGTCAAAAAGCCGGCTCTTCCCGTGAAGGGAGCATTTCATGCGCAGCTCAAGCGAGCGCACGTCCGTCTCGCGCCGTAGTTTTGCAAGGAACGCATTGCATTCCTCGCGCACGGACTCGACAAAGACTTTCTCTTCCTTCTGGAAGCCTGAAATAATCACGTCTTCTGAATGGGGGGCGGTTTCGTTCATAGTAATGACCTCCAAAAAACCAGATATTAATTACTCGCCAAGGGCTTAAAAACCCGGTCAGCCAGCCAGAGCCCGCAGCACGGCGGGCAGCGCCAGGTTTATTGCAATCAGCAGGAGCGCGCAAATGCTTGCAAGCATTGACAGTTTCGTTGCAACCGGCAGGCCCTTTTTCTTTCCAAACTTCCTGGCCAGGCCCGCGTTGAGCTCCTCCGAAACAATCCGTGCTCCGTCAGTGATGAAAAGCGGGACCAGGTTGATTGCGCCGATTGCCACGTTTATGTATGCCGTCGAGGAGAGCACGGTCATTATGAACCCGAGTATTGCGAAGACGATTTCGTTTCCGGCAGTTGCCGAGGGCGCCACCGAGATGCCGAGCTTGTTCTTGTTCCCAACAGTGACTGTCTTGTCGCCGTTCTGGGTGGAAAGCATTATCGTGTCTCCCTGCTTGCTGTCCGAAATCGCAGCCGCAAGTCCGGAGATTCCCACGACGCGCTCGCCGTCAACCGATGTTATTATGTCACCTGTGGCAAGCTGGCTCGAGCCGGGGTATGCCGTGGCGTTCACCGTGAGCACCTTCACAGCCGACATGTCCGAATAAACCGGGCCGGCAACAGATGCAAAACCTATCGATAGTATGGTGAATCCGATGAACGCAAGGAGGTTGGCCGCAGGCCCTGCTGCAAGTATGCGCCTCTTCTTTTCAAGGGCGAGGTACTTGAACTTTTCCTCATCAGGCTCGACAAATGCGCCCACAGGCAGGAACCCCCATAGGATTGTCCCTGAGCCTATCACGCGGAGTTTTTCGACCCTGCAAAGGATGCCGTGAGCGAACTCGTGGATGACTGCGGCTATGACCAGGCCGAACACCCATTCCCAGGGCACGGTCACGCCCACTATGAGCAGCTGCGCCCCGGCAGGCGCGTTGGGCACCGTGAATATGTTCAGTGCGCTGATTGCAAGCAGGACTACCGACTGCAACGCAAGGCCTCCGGCCAGGCCGCTGGCAAGCAGTATCAAAAAGCGCGGGTCGGAAAGCAGGTCGGTCTTTGCGGAGAACGAGCCGGCTGCAAGGAGGAATGAGAATGCAAGCGAAAGTAAAAGTGTCAATGCGAGCTTCTTGCGCTCTTCCTTCTTTCCAAATGTAACCAGCGAATAAATCACGCCGTAGCCTATCCCCGCCCCGGCGTCCGCGACAAGGCGTGCGAAACCGGGGTATTTGGCTGCGAACTTGTCCATCGCCTTCAGGCCCCATTCGCCGCGGATGATGTTTATTCCCAGGTATGGCTTCCAGCCATATATGTCGGCAAGGAGTTTTCCTCCGATGGCGAGGGCGGTCGCGGCCAGCACCACCTTCCACAGGTCGGGGATGCCAGACGTTACTATTGCAAAGAATATCGCCGCATCTGCAAGGTATACCGCGGCTGAAAGCATGGTTTTTTTGTTCAAGAGTATCACTGTCCGGAATAGCTGTTATGCGTGCGGGCATTTTAGGCCTTTAGTTTTTGGCCGGCAGCTGCCGTGCGCAAGTGCTGCCTATTTTTTCTTTATCTCTACCATGTCGGCAAGCGTGAGCCCGCGGCCCGATGACTGGCTACCTGTTGAGAATGATTTTGCCGAGGTGCGTTCCTCGTCCCCGTTCCTTGGGCCAAGCAGCGTAATGCCTAACTCCTTCTCAAGCTTCTTTGCAACAGCCTCGGCCGGCTTGAGGTGCTCGTTCTCGATTCTCTCGAGCACGTTTTCAAGTATGAACAGTTTTCTCGCAAGCTCCTGCCTGGTAAGCCCGGAGCGTTCGCGCGCCTGCCGCACCGCCCTGCCGTAGCCTTCGATGACCTCAAGCTCCACCATCGGCCTGGGCTGGTTCGGTCTCCTCAAAGTCGGCGCGGACAGTTCGCGGCCGTATGACACGCACCGTGCGCACACTGAGAGCGTGGCGCCTTCCACTATTGCCTTTGTAGTTGCGGGCCTTCCGCAAATGTCGCAGTCTGCCATAGAAGCTTTTCGCCTGTATGGAGATATTTTAACCTTCAGTGATTAAATCCTGTTGTTTCAAGCAAGATCCGGTGTTGTATTTGGGCGTAAAGATAGATGGCATACTCACAAGGCACGAGTGCCAGCTTGAGGACATCAAGGGCACCGTCGCAGTAGATGCCTTCAACGTCCTCTACCAGTTCCTTACCACGATCCGGCAGCGTGACGGCACCCCCCTGATGGATGCCGAAGGAAGAATAACTTCCCACCTTTCCGGCCTGTTCTACCGCACCTGCAACCTCCTTGAGCGAGGCATCAAGCCGATTTACGTCTTCGACGGCAAGCCAAGCCTGCTCAAGGAAAACACCATCATGGCACGCAGCGAAAAGAAGCAGGATGCGCTTGAGAAGTTCAGGAAAGCAGAAAAGGAAGGCGACGAGGAAGGGATGCGCACCTATTCCGCGCAGTCGGTGCGGCTTGAGTCGCACATGATTACCGAATCCAAGGAATTGCTCGGGTTGATGGGCATCCCCTGGATACAGGCGAACACCGAGGCGGAGGCGCAGTGCGCGCACATGTCCAACGCAGGAATTACCGACGCGGCAGCTTCACAGGACTTTGACTCCCTGATTTTCGGCGCAAACATACTCATACGCAACCTGGCGATATCCGGCCGCAGGAAGCTCCCGCGAAAAAACGAGACTGTCGAGGTGTTTCCGGAAAAGTACTTCCTGCAGGAAAACCTGGACGCGCTCAAGATTACGCGGCAGCAGCTGGTCTGGATTGCGCTCCTCTGCGGGACTGACTTTGACAAGGGCGTCTATGGGATCGGCGCAAAGAAGGGCCTCAAGCTGGTACAGCAGCACAAGTCATTTGAGGACGTACTTGCAGCAACCGAAACGGACATCCCACGGTGGAAGGAAATAGAGGAAATATTCCTGCACCCCGACGTGTTCGACCCGCCTGCAGAGTCAATCCGCTTTGGTTCCCCGCAAGTGGATGAACTGATGGATTATATGTGCGAGCAAAGAGGGTTCTCCCAAGAGCGCGTGCAGTCAGCATTGAGCAGGGGCTACAAGGTTCCGGAAGACTCCAACCAGAGCTCGCTTTCAAAATGGATGTAAGCACGTCATGCCACTTTTGGCCAAACGTGCCAATCCAGTCCTATAATCCGGCGAGCTTTCTCAGCTCGTCTTTCTTGTCCGTTTTTTCCCAGGTAAAGTCAGGGTCCTCGCGTCCGAAGTGGCCGTATGCAGCTGTCTTTTTGTAAATGGGCCTCTTGAGCGCAAGGTGCTCGATGATTTTTGCAGGCCTAAAGTCGAAGACCTTGGAAACCGCATCGGTGATTCTGGCTTGCGGCACATTTTCGGTCCCGAAAGTCTCGACGTAAATCGAGACCGGTGCTGCCACTCCGATTGAGTATGCGACCTGGATTTCACAGCGCCTGGCAAGGCCTGCTGCCACGATGTTCTTTGCGACGTAGCGTGCCATATACGCGCCCGAGCGGTCCACCTTGGACGGGTCCTTTCCTGAGAACGCTCCGCCCCCGTGCCTGCCCATCGAGCCATACGTGTCAACAATGATTTTCCTTCCGGTCAGCCCCGTGTCGGCCTCCGGGCCGCCCTTTACGAAGATGCCGGTCTCGTTGACGAAGAACTTGGTCTTGTCATCCAGGTATTTTCCGCAAACCGGCTTGACCACCTGCTCCCAGATGTCCTTCTTTATTGTCGCATTGTCGACTGATGGCCTGTGGTGAACTGCGATGACCACTGCGTCAAGCCTCTTTGGGATGCCGTCCTGGTATTCAACAGTGACCTGCGACTTGCCGTCGGGCCGCACCCAGTCAAGTATCCCCTTCTTGCGCACCTCGGCAAGCCTCTGCGTGAGCTTGTGCGCGAGGCTGATTGGAAGCGGCATCAGTTCGGAAGTTTCGTCGCAGGCAAACCCGAGCATCATGCCCTGGTCCCCCGCTCCCTGTTCCTTGTCTTGGGACGAGTCCACCCCGACTGCGATGTTCCTGCTCTGCTCGTGGATTGCAACAAGCACTGCGCAGTCGCTCGAGTCCAGCCCGAACTCCGGGTTGGTGTAACCGATTTCACTAAGCGTCTTGCGCACCACTCCCTGTATGTCGCAGTACCCCTTGGTGGTGACCTCGCCTGCGACAAGCACCAGCCCGGTGGTTGTCATAGTCTCGACTGCCACCCTGCTTTGCGGATCCTGCCTCAGCAGGTCGTCAAGTATTGCGTCCGAGACCTGGTCGCATATCTTGTCTGGGTGGCCTTCAGTGACCGACTCCGAAGTAAAAAGCATCCTGCCCTTTTTTTGCTCCAAAAATATCACCTGAAACGCATTGGCTGCATAGTTATTGCTCTCCGTTTAGAATAAATAGTCATTAATATTATTCCATATGGAATAATAGTTTCCAATTCAGGCGCAAAGCTTCAAGCTAAACCAATTTAATATTTGTGAACACCAAATTTCTTTCCCGCATTTTAGCGTCGCCTTGCACGCTTATGCCAAATGGGCCCGTAGCTTAGCCTGGTTGGAGCGCTTGACTGATAATCAAGTGGCCGTCGGTTCAAATCCGACCGGGCCCATTTTTTCTTTTTAATGCCATACCTTGATTATGCCGCGTTTACTGCTTATGTTGATGAGATATGATTGACGCGCACTGCCACGTTGACACGAAGGACTTTGATTCCGACCGCGACGAAGTCATCGTCCGTGCCAAGGCCTCCGGAATCCGCGCGATAATCAATGCAGGCAACAACCACCCTGACAACGAGCGCGTGCTTGCGCTTTCCCAAAAGTATGGCGCAGACTACTACAAGGCGGTGATTTGCCTCAGCCCGCACCACGCCACCGAGCAGTCGGACGAGCAGCTTGAGGCAGAACTCCGCTTCATCGAGTCGAACAAGTCCAAGCTTGTGGGGATAGGCGAGACCGGCCTGGACCGCCACCACTTCAAGAAGGAAGAGGAATGGGTGAAGCAGGAGAAGTTCTACCGCGCGTTCCTCCAACTCTCCGAGTCCCTTGACCTTCCCGTTGTTGTGCACTCGCGGGATGCCGAGGAGATGTGCATCCGGGTTGCCCAGGAGTACAACTGCCGTGTCATGCTCCACTGCTTCCTCAATCCCAAGGCAATGGACTTGGCGATAACGTCGGGCTTTGCAATCTCCATCCCGACCCTCAAAAGCAAGTCCCTGGATAAGGTCATAAAGAAAGCGCCCCTTGAGCGCATATTCTGCGAGACCGATTCCCCTTGGCTGTGGCACAGCGGCAGGAACGAGCCTGCCAACGTAAGGGCAGCCTACGAGCGCGTGGCAAAGATTAAAAGCGTGGAACTGGAAAGAGTGATTGGGACAGTTGACGAGAACGTCGCCTCTTTTTTCGGCTTCAAGCCAACCGTCTAGGTAATCCAGATGGCAAGCCCGATTGACTCATTCAACGCATTCATCAAGGCCCAGGGCAAGAAGCCCAAGAGCATAGCCTGCTTCGTGGACGGTCCCAACATGCTCCGCAAGGAGTTGGGAGTCGACTTGGACAAGATACGCAAGCTCCTGGCAAAGCAGGGCAATGTAAAAATTGCGAAGGTCTTCCTTGACCAGTATGCCTCGGACAAGCTCATCGAGGCGGTAACCAACCAAGGGTTTGAGGTAGTCATCATCCCAAGCGACGTGGACGTCGCCCTCGTGACCGAGGCCATGGAGTCCGTCTTTTCCGAGCACATCGACACCATTGCAATAGTATCCCGCGACTCCGATTACAAGCCCCTCCTTTCCAAGGCGAAGGCCCACGGCAAGGAGACGATCGTGGTCGGGGCCGAGCCGGATTTCTCAACTGCGTTGAAGAACTCCGCAGACCTAGTGCTTATGGCAAAGGACGCCTGAATATGGGGAGAGGACTTCCTGCCAGCTATAAAACAAAACTAATTAAGCCCGGCCGCATTAACTGATTCTTAGTTCGTTGCAAAAAAGATTCGGTGTCTATAGTGATACTTCCACCCGGGCAGAGCGTCAAGACTGGCATTGACCTTGCGGGCCTGGACTTCCAGGGCCTTTTGAAGGAGCTTGCGCGTAAAGCGTTTACAGGATACCTTTCGGTTATGATAAAGGGCGCGGGCGGCATGGAGGAAGGCACACTTATTTACGATTCTGGAAAGATGATTGCCTGCACGTACGAGTACCTGCGCTACGACAAGCTGCTGTTCGGTTCGGACGCGTTTCCGCGCATCGCAAACGCAACAGCAGCAAAGAAGGGCGTGGTTGACCTGTTCCAGCTTTCGGCTGACCAAGTCAAGCTCATCACCGCGTTCAATGACAAGATGGTGTTCTCGCCAAAGGACAGCGACCTGTCCGCGTTCCACGTCGCTGATTTCTCCCCGTTTTACGAAGAGCAGATAAAGGAGCCCGCAACGCCCGAAGCGCGCGAGCAGCTCCTGAAGAGGCTCAAGCTCTGGGAAGCCGAGGGCAAGGCTGAGGAGGAGCTTCCTCCTGCAACTGACGCGCAGGAAGACAACCAGTCCATAGACAATATGCTCAAGGGATGAATGCTGTGAGGACAATAGCGATCTGTTCAGGAAAGGGAGGCGTAGGCAAGACTACGGTCTCGGTCAACCTGTCCATACTGCTTTCGCAGATGGGAAAGAAGGTAATCCTCGTCGATGCTGACGTTGCCATGGCGAACATAGGAATAGTCCTCGGGATAGAGCGCGCTCCAATCAGCCTGCACAACGTCCTTTCGGGAGAAAACGTGATTGCTGACGCCGTCTACGAAGGGCCCGCAAAGCTCAAGTACGTCCCTTCGGGGCTTTCGCTTGACGGCATAAAGAAGCTTGACTTTTCAAAGTTCCCAACCGCGATGGCGGCGCTTGAGAAAGGAGCAGACTACCTCATACTCGACTGCCCGCCGGGATTGGATGAGACCAACCAGCAGGCCATAAAGAGCGCAAAGGAGCTCGTGCTTGTTGTCACGCCGGACCCAGCGGCCCTTGCGGATGCGCTAAAGATGGGTCAGTTCGCAAACAGGTTCGGGATCAAGATTACTGGCGTAGTGGTCAACAAGTACCGCAACTCAAAAGACGAAGTCAAGCCAGTTGAGGTGGAAAAGCTCCTTGGCGCGCCAGTGCTTGCGGTGATTCCGGAGGACCCGGAAGTCAGGCGCTCAACTGAGAAGCAAAGTCCGCTCATGATTGGAAATCAGGGCACTCCGGCAGGAATAGGGTTCAAGACCCTCGCATGCGCCATAACCGGCGAGAAAATCGAGACCGGGCCGGTGCAAAAGAAGGGTTTCCTCGCCAGCATCCTGTCTTCGCTCTTTGGCAGGAAGAACCAATGATTTTTTATTCCATTCAAGGCAGAACCTATTTGGTAGTTTTTTTAGAGGTGTAACTTAATTTGGCAGAAAAGCGCCCATTCGACATTCTTAACAACGCACTGAACAACAACGTCCTGGTGCGCCTCAAGGGCGACGTGGAAGTCCGCGGGACTCTCGCGAGCTTCGACGTTCACATGAACCTCGTCATAGAGAATGGCGAGGAGCTCAAGAACGGCGAGCTCAAGCGTAAGCTGGGAACGGTGCTCCTTCGCGGCGACACGGTAGTATTCGTCTCGCCGGTTTAAGCCATTATGCGGGCAGGCCGGCTTTCAGGTGCGCAGCGCACCATGCTGCCGTCTTTGCCCCTAACTTCCCAAAATCCTATTTTTTGGGCTCATAGATCAACGGTAGATCGCTTGCATGGCATGCAAGAGGCTGCGGGTTCGAATTTTCCGGAAAGCTTCGGCATTCCGGAAAGGAAAGTCCCGCTGAGTCCATTTTCTCTTTTCCAAAAAACAACGGATGCGTGATTGTTTTGGAGACCGAACTTCTTTGTTTAACTGACGCGTACCAGAAGGAGTGCGACGCAAAAGTCATCGCAGTCGAAGGCGACCTCGTAATCCTAGACCGCTCGGTATTTTTCCCAACAGGAGGGGGCGCGCCCAGCGACACCGGCAAGATTACCTGCGGCGAAAAGCAGACCGAGGTTGTCGAAGTTACAAAGAAGGACGGTCGCATCTTCCACAAGCTCTCTGCCCCAGTATTTTCCACAGGTGACTCAGTGCGCTGCACACTCGACTGGGAGAAGCGCCACCGCATAATGCGCATGCACACGTGCTCGCACGTTCTTGGCGCGATAATGTACGAAAAGGGCTGCCAGGTCACAGGCAACCAGTTGGGCACTACGCAGACGCGCTTCGACTTCGACTGCCCCACAGGCAGCGAGAAGGCGATGTTCGAGGACGCTGTTGCCCAGCTGAACAAGTCGCTTTCGCAAAACGTCGAGGTCAAGACTTATTCTCTGCCCCGCGAGGAAGCTTTCAAGATTCCGGGCGTGGTGAAGCTTGCGGACAAGCTCCCGCCCTCGGTTTCGGTACTGCGCATCGTCGAGGTAGTGGGCGTGGACACCCAGGCCTGCGGCGGCATGCACGTGCGCAACCTCTCGGAAGTCGGCCAGGCCAAGATAGAGAAAATCGAGAACAAGGGTGCCACGAAGAAGCGGCTCTACTTCTCGCTTTCGCCTTGACTTTCCAAGCAGCTTTTTCTCAGCACGGCCATGGGACCTGGCAATATCTTACGGTCCGAGTTTCGCTTGCGCCTTCCTTGCGGTACCCGCCGCTCGTGTAAACAGTGTAATTGTACGTCCCGGTTGGGAGCGTCTCGTTTCTGAAGTCGAAAAACCATGCGTTGGGGGTGTACTTGTTCAGGCTTGTTTTGTACTGCATCGCAACCTCGTCGGAGGAAAGCATCCTGTTCCAGACCCGGACCTCGTCAAGCGATCCGTTGATCGGCCTTGAATCTCCCATTGCAATCCGCAACGGTGCAGTGCCAGAGCTTGCAGGGAACGCGACTGTCCAAGTCTGGGTCCGTGCGCCGTTTGCATAAAGATATGCCCTGCCCAAAGTTGAGTCGTATGTTGCCGCGAAATGCTGCCAGTTCGCACCCAGATATGCCCCCCATGGCTGCTGGGCGTTGTTCCTTTTGAGGTACAGCAGCCCGGTGGCGTCGTCGGAGAATATCAGGTACCCGTTCGCGGAACTCGAATCGCCCTTTATCATTATGCCCGGGCAACTCGCGCCCGTGGGCCCAGCCCTCTTTGCCCAGAACCCTATGCTGAAGTTGCCGTTGAGCCGCAGGTTGGTCGCGTTGCCGCAGTTGACGTAGTCGTCCACGCCGTCGAAATTCATCGCGCCGTTCCATTTTCCGTCCGGGTCCCAACTGGCCGGCTTGGCCCTTCCTGCCTTGTACCTGGCAAGGACCTCAGAAGCTGAAAGCGTACGGTTAGCTATCATAACCTCGTCGAGTGTGCCGTTGGTCATCCAACCGTAATTGTAACCGATTGTCAGCGGGTTTGTGTTGCTTACGCTTCCGGTCACGGACGAGATGTCCACCTCGTTTGTCTGCTTTATCCCGTTGACGAAGGCCCGTATGCGTTTTGACGACCGGTCGTAAACAATGACCAGGTGCGTCCACCTTCCCAGCAGCTGCGCGGGCTGGTATCCGGAATCCATGACAAGGGCGGTGCTTACATATCGCGTGCCGTCGTTGTAGCATACCATAATCCCGTTGGCGTTGTATGAGCCGCCGAAGCTCCAGCCCGTGTTGCCTGCGCCGTTGTAGCACGCGTTAGTCTTTTTCATCATGAACGAGTCCATGGGGTAAGTATAGTTGTAAAAAACGCCCCACATTTCCACGCTGAAGCTGTTCGTGCCGAAGTTAAGGCTGGCGGAGTTGCTGATGCTGATTGAACCCCCGGCTCCCCTGCCGTTTATTCCCGAGCCGCTTTTGCCCGTGGCGTTCCAGGAAGTTGAGGACAACACCCCGTTGTTGTGGAAAGAGGATTCGTCGTACACCGTGCTGCCGCTTCCCTCGTCCATGTGGAGGAGCAGTTGCGTGTTCCCGTAGATTTCGCCGTTGTTCGCGTACGTGGACACGTCAACTGCCTTTGCAGCGGTGTCTCCTGCATTGGTGGTGTCGTCGAAGTTGAGTGCGAGAGCAAGCGACTGGTCGTATATCGTGTAGTTCGTCCCGTTCCAGTTGTACTTGAGCTCGGTAAGCTGGGCGTCCTTTACCGTAATCAGTGCCGAGATGTTTGGTCTTGTAGTGCTTCCGGAGCCGTCCGCTGGCGAGCTTGGCAAAAATTGCGGCTTTGCTCCTGGAGTGTAATAGGACGGGTCCAACGCGATGCCCGCGGACTTCATCTGCGCGTCAAGCGTGTTGTCCGCGCTTGACACCGTGCCCTGCATCATGTACGTTATCGTGATTACTACCAGGAGGACCCCTGACAGCATGAGAATATACTCAAATGCTCCTTGGCCGCGATGCCGTGCCATGATTCAGATTTCTGCACCGTAGTATTTAGCGTTGCGCTTGGAACTGAAGTTTAGCCTTTTCAGCACGGCCAGGGCAATTGGCAGTACGTAACGGTCCGCGTCTCGCTTGAGCCTTCCTTGCGGTACCCGCCGCTGGTGTAAAGAGTGTAGTTGTACGTGCCGTACCTAAGCGACTCGTTACGGTAGTCAAACAGCCACGCGTTGGGCGAGTATTTCTGCAGGCTCGCGTTGTAGTGCATCACAATCTCGGAGGGCGTCAGCGCACGCGTCCAAATCCTCACGTCGTCGATGCTTCCGTTGAACAGCGTGTTCTGGACGCTTTTTCCAATCAACAGCGCCCGTGATGGGCTGCTCAGGTTCCCGATGGCCGGGTTTGACTCGCCAACCTTGACTCCGTTTACCCAAGCCTCGATGTGGTTGTTTGACTTCACGCCGACTATGTGTTTCCAGTCGAAGGTGTCAGAAAGCCCCAGCGCAACTTCCTTGTGGCCGCTGCTGTCGGTCACTCCGAAATAATACTGGTTTGCCGGCGAGTATGCCTGTGTTATGAAGAACCCGGTGTTGCTCCAGCTTCCTTTTGAGATTATTCCCCGCGCATAAGTGCCGCCGTAGGCTTTTGCCCAAAGTTCCACTGTGAAGTTGCCCGTTCCCATGTCCAGTCCGGCCGGGGTGCCGCAGTCAAGGTAGTCGTCGATTCCGTTGAGCCTCAAAGCGCCGTTTCCCCACTTGCTTGTGGATGCCCACCTGCCGCTTGTGGCCTTTGCCTTCCTGTAAAGCGCCAAAATTTCTGACGCGTCAAGGGCGCGGTTGTAGATGGCGAACTCGTCTATTGTGCCGTTGAAATGATATTCTGGCCCCCCGTAGCACCCTCCGTTGTTGTATCTTCCAATCTGGGCGCAGCCGTCACCGGACATAGTGCCTGAGATTGCAGTCACCGCGTCAAGCACGCCGTTTACATAAAGCGCCTTGTGCGTGCTATTGTATGTCGAGGCGACGTGTGTCCACTGGTTTGCCGGTATTGCCGTGTTTCCGGAGAAGTGGTTCGAGATGGTGACCGAAGTGAGCGTTCCAAGCGTTAGCTTGTTCCCGAGCAGATACCAGTAAATCGGGCCGTTCTTGACGAATATGTACTGGTACCCTGAAAGTTTCCTTGGTCGTATCCAAGCAGACAGCGTGATGTGCGAGCCGCCTGAAAGCGCAAAGCTGTTCAGGTCCACGTGGTCGTCTATTCCGTCGAACTCAAGCGCCTTTCCCGAAATCCCGTCGGTCCATTCCGGCCCGGTCGTGTCCTCGTAGTATATCCGGTAATTGGAACCGCTTGCAAGGCCGGTAATCGGGGAGAAAAGCGTGATTCTCTTTTCATTCTTCGAGCTCGGAACTGCGTAGTCTGTGATGTTTGTCCTCCCGCCCGCCCCGCCTCCTGAGGTGACGCTGAAGTTCCATCCCCGGTAAGTTCCCGCATTGTAGCTTAGGGAGTAGTTTGATTTTTCCATGACTACGCTTGTGGACGTTCCGGAGTCCGCAGTTTCCGTTTCCCCGCCAACGGTGTTTCCATTTATGCCATTTGAGCTGATGTCCCGCACAACCGTTCCGCTTCCCTCGTCCATCCGCAGGAGTATCGTGGTGTTGGCCTTGCCTATTGCTGTGCAGTTCAGCGCGTACGTGGATATGTCGATTGCAAACGAACCGTTCTCGCCAAGCAAAGCAGAGTCCTCGAAGTTGAGCGCCTTCGCAAGGCTGTAGTCGTACATCGAATAGTTGTTGCCATTCCAGTTGAAAATCAGTTCGTTGAGCGCCGCGTCCTTTACCGTGATTATTGCCGAGACGTTCGGCCTTGTAGTGCTTCCGGAGCCGTCCGCTGGCGAGCTTGGCAAAAATTGCGGCTTTGCCCCGGGCGTGTAAAAGGACGGGTCCAACGCGATGCCCGCGGACTTCATCTGCGCGTCAAGCGTGTTGTCCGCGCTTGACACCGTGCCCTGCATCATGTACGTTATCGTGATTACTACCAGGAGGACCCCTGACAACATGAGAATATACTCAAATGCTCCCTGGCCTCTGCGCTGTGCCATGATTCAGTTTCTGCACCATCGTTTTTAGTGTTGTGTTTTACGCGTGTGCAGCGCGGTTCTCAGCAAGGAAACGGCATCGAGCACACCCTTACTGTCCGCGTCTCGCTTGAGCCTTCCTTGCGGTACCCGCCGCTTGAGTAAATCGTGTAATTGTACGTCCCGGTTGGGAGCGTCTCGTTTCTGAAGTCGAATAGCCACACGTTGGGCATGTACTTGTACAGGTTCGAGCGATAATGCATCTCGACATCGGCGGGTGCGAGTGTCCGGTTCCAGATCCTGATTTCGTCTATTGAGCCGTTCCACCAGTAGTTCGAATTCTGCATTCCAACGACCGCCGGCCCGCTAATCTGGATGTTGCTTGATACCGTTGCTGTTGTTGTGTTCCTTCCGTCCAGATACAGTGTGAACAGGTTCCCTCCGCGCGACAGAGCGATGTGGTGCCATTTGCCGTCATTGTACCGGTTAGTTGTCCGCACGCATGGGCTTCCGCTGCCCATCCAGTACGCCCACACGCCGTATGTCCCGTCGTCGAAGTCGAACATTATGTTGTTGTTTGAAGTTGAACCGATTGAGAGTGCGTGCTGACGATTGGAGCCGTATTTTTTGAACCAGAAGCTTATCGAGAAGTTGTTGTATCCAAAATCCCATTCCGGCCTGTCCGGCACGCTTACGTAGTCGTTGACTCCGTCGAAGTTCAATGCGCTGCCCCATTTTCCGTTCTTGTCGGTGTTGGTGTTGTTTGCCACTCCCGAGTTGTATATTGCTTGGAGTTCGGCCGTCGAGAGCACCCTGTTGTACACTGCGATTTCGTCCACTGAGCCGTTGAAATAACCGTAATTCGTGCGGCCAACATTCACGCCTGTCCAGCCGGAAGGCGCTGCCGAGGAGCTGACGCTGCCTTTTGGTATGTCATTAAGATCAATGCTAAGCGTAGCGCTGTTAATGTCCGCAGCGTTTGACCCGGCGATATACAGGACCAGGAAATGCCAGTTTCCATCGAAGTAATCATTGGCAGTTGTGCTGAAGTACGCGTAATTGCTGCTTGCAAGGTATAGTATCGGCCGGCCGGTGGAATAGTTGAACTCAAAAAGTCCACGGGTGCTTGTTGACCTGAACCAAAGAATGCCGTTGTGCGCCTTGGTGCTGTTGCTTTTGAACCAGAGCGTAATCGTAGTCTTTCCCAAGGAAAGGACGTTGCCGTAGTCTATGTAGTCGTTTACCCCGTCAAACTGTATTGCAGAGCCAGTCTTTCCGGCAACCCAGTTGCAGGTCGACTGCCCGGTTGCGCCGTTCATGTTGTAGCACGTGCCATTGTTGGATGTGGTGCCTCCTGTGTTCGTATCCAAGTGGGATAGCAGTAGCGTATTGGCGTAAATCCTGCCGTTGATTCCGTGCGGGGATATATCTGTGACCTGCTGGGCCGAATCTCCGAGGGCTGGTACGTTGTTCATGTTAAACCCAAGAAGTAGCGACGGGTCGTATATCGAGTAGTTTGCGCCGTTCCAGTTGTACTGGAGTTGGTTAAGTGCCGCGTCCTTTACTGTGACTAGTGCCGAGATGTTCGGCCTGTTCGTGCTTCCAGCGCCGTCCGCAGGTGAGTCTGGTAAAAACTGCGGCTTTACTCCTGGAACGTAGTACGATGGGTCTAGCGCTTCTCCTGCAGATTTCATCTGCGCGTCAAGTGTGTTGTCCGCCTGCGAGACCGAGCCCTGCATCATGTAGATTATGATGATTACAATCAGTAGGACTCCGGATAGCATGAGTATATATTCGAATGCGCCTTGGCCGTGTCTCGGTGCCATGATTCAGTTTCTGCACCATAGTTTTTAGCATTGCGCTTGGAAGAACCGCCTCCCGGTTTTTCAGCACAGTACCGGGTTGGAGCAGACTTTGACCGTGCGCGTATCGCTTGCACTGTCTTTCCTGTAGCCGCCGCTTGTGTACATAGTATAATTGTACGTTCCTAGCGGGAGGGTTTCGTTGCGGTAGTCGAAGAGCCAGACGTTTGGACTGTACTTGTAGACATTGGTGCGGTAGTGCATGTCAATCTCGGTCGAAGAGAGCGTCCTGTTCCAGATTCGGATTTCGTCAATGGAGCCGTTCCACCATCCGCTAGAACCGCTCATCCCGATGGTGGCTTGCCCGCTTATTTGTATGTTGCTTGTGTATGTTGATGTCGTCAATTTCCGGCCATCAACGTAGAGTGTGAATGCGCTTCCGTTGCGGGTAAACGTCAGGTAGTGCCATTTGCTGTCATTGTACTTGTTCGTAGTCCGCACGTTCGGGGTTCCGCTGCCCATCCAGTACGCCCATACTCCGTATGCCCCGTCGTTAAAGTCGAACACGAGGTTGTTCGATGATGACCCCAGCGAAAGGGCGAACTGCTTGTTTGCGCCGTATTTTTTGAACCAGAAGCTTATCGAGAATTTGTTGTATCCGAAATCCCATGCCGGGTTGTCCGGCACGCTCACGTAGTCATTGACCCCATCAAAATTCAAGGCGCTGCCCCATTTAGCGTCCGGGTCCGTGTTGGTGTTGTTTGCGGCCCCCGCACTGTAGAGCCTCTGGAGCTCGGCTGCAGAGAGAGCGCGGTTGTATACTGCAATCTCGTCAACTGTGCCGTTGAACCCGCCATAGTATGATTTGCCGATGTGCCGTCCCGTCC
>Ga0074198_1000639_pt1 | contig 32358 bp, 27 predicted proteins | sample EPASupsiteSAE323_FD_64527 | JGI IMG/M metagenome (GOLD analysis project Ga0074198, IMG submission 64527) | Bioremediated contaminated groundwater from EPA Superfund site, New Mexico - Sample SAE3-23 | ecosystem: Environmental > Aquatic > Deep subsurface > Groundwater > Contaminated ... | reverse complement strand
ATAGTGGAAAAATATGGGGTTACCAAGTTCTACACCGCACCAACAGCCATTCGCCACCTAATGAGATTCGGAACCCGTTACACCAACCTTTATAACCTGGATTCCCTCCGCATCTTGGGAACTGTGGGAGAACCCATAAACCCCGAAGCATGGATGTGGTACTACCAGAATGTAGGCAAAGAAAACTGTCCCATTATGGACACCTGGTGGCAGACAGAAACAGGAATGCACCTTATATCCCCACTACCAGTTGCCCCCCTGAAACCAGGATCCGCTACACGTCCCTTCCCTGGAATCGATGCCGATGTGGTTGATGAAGAAGGTAACCCGGTACCCATGGGAAAAGGAGGCTACCTGGTTATTAAAAAACCATGGCCTGCCATGTTCCGCACATTATACAAGGATGAGAAACGATTCAAGGATGTTTACTGGAAAGAGTATCCCGGATGCATTTACAAGGCAGGTGACATGGTTCGCAAAGACGAAGATGGATACTTCTGGATACAGGGGCGCAGTGATGATGTCTTGAAAATTGCAGGGCATCGTATAGGTTCTGCAGAAGTAGAATCTGCCTTTGTCGGACATCCGGCAGTTGCCGAAGCCGCAGTCATTGGAAAATCTGACCCCATTAAGGGAGAAGTAATCAAAGCATTCATAATCCTCCGTGAAGGATACGAACTCAAGACCCAGCTCATAGAAGACCTTAAAAAGCATGTCCGTTATGAATTGGGACCAGTGGCTGTCTTAGGTGAGATCGTACAGGTGGATAAACTTCCCAAAACCAGGAGTGGTAAGATCATGCGCCGAATCCTTCGTGCCCAGGAAATGGGTGAGGATCTGGGAGACATATCTACCCTGGAAGAATAAAACATCTTCACCCTTCAAACACCAATTAAATAAATTCACCATTAAAACACCAATTAAATAAAAAAAGGAGATGATTTGAAATAAAATAGATTTACCCTTTAGGGTGTGATAATATGGAAGAAAACAAAAAAACTGTCTTGATAGAGGATTTAACTGCTAATCCGGCACCTCTTGGACTACTTGGATTTGGTTTAACCACAGTCCTGTTGAACATACATAACGCAGGGTTCTTTCCCATTAACAGTATGATACTGGCCATGGGAATAGCATATGGGGGAATTGCCCAGATAATGGCCTGTGCAATGGAGTACAAGAAAGGTAACACCTTTGGAACAGTAGCCTTCGGATCATACGGCCTTTTCTGGTGGAGTTTCGTACTTCTGCTGATTCTTCCCAAAATGAACCTGGCTGCAGCCCCTGATAAACTGGCACTGGCATCATATCTTTTCATGTGGGGATTATTTACCCTGGTGATGTTTATTGGGACCCTTAAACTTAGCCGTGGATTGCAGGTTGTCTTCCTATCTCTGGCTGTACTATTCTTCCTATTGGCACTGGGAGATATAACTGGTAATAGTACCATAACCATAATTGCAGGTTATGAGGGTATATTCACAGGATTCAGCGCAATATACGTTGGACTGGCGCAGGTTTTAAATGAAACCTATGGGAAAGATGTGTTACCCACCTGAGATACTCCACAAAAATCAGATTTATTTAAAATAGCTAACCGCCTCCGACTATTTAAATAGACAAATAAACTTCCCCTGGGTCTTATTCTTATGAGGAAGTTCTTTTTTTTTAATTTTGTTGTTGTAAATGGCACAACTCAGTGATTCGATTTTGTTATGTTAATACAACAGAATTAGATTATATGTTTTTAAAATTTATTTGGGAACTTCGAAAGAAATATGGGAATGTCAGTTCACTACATTTTTGGAAAAAATAAATTGAATAAAAATTAAAAAAATTTAAACATCTAATTTAAATTCAAAATCCACTTCACTGGCAGGTTGTCCTCCACGAATACCCCAGTTTTCCATAGGGGGCTCCAGGAGAATGATCATAATATCATTACCACCAATACCAGGATTTTGGCCTAAGTTTTGGATAATATTCTGGTAAAGTTTCTTTTTAGCATCAAAGGAACGTCCCGGAAACATTGTAATCTGGATCATGGTCACGGCTTGACTACGATCCGGTGGACATTCAAAATCTTCCTTATCCAGTTCATAAATCCGTTGAAACCGGTCACTATCTGGGATACTCAGTGCATCCACCAGCGCCTGGTGCACTCTATCTAAGATTGCTTTTTTATATTCTGAGGAAAATCCTTTACGAATTCCGATTTTAACTAAGGGCATGTTATCATCCATTTTATTTATATAGTTAAGGTTCAGCTCAATGATTTATATAGTGATAATAGCTTAATAGTTGATAATATCCTAAATTAAAATTCCTAAATTAAAATAAATTCTGATTTTAAATTATTTCAAAAAAAAGAGAAATCAACTAACTGGATGGATTAAGATACCTCCTTAGTGATGACCGAAGGGGTATTAATGATTACCCAACCTCAAATTCATTAGTACTCCTTTATTAAACACATGGTAATTAACTTGATGTTATAATTTAAAGAAGGAATCTTCCAGTAACTGATAGGAGAGATTTACTTCATCTAGAGTAAGATCGATCTTTAAAGAACCTTAATAATACTATCACGATCTTTTTGCAATAGATCATCTTACATGTTATTAATTTATCCAACTATCCACTAAAGTGCACATATAAAAAAAAGGTTAATTATTGACTTGTAATGTGTTTGCCCAGTCTTTTAGCCAGGGCCAGAATTGTGAGAATTGGAGGTGCACCTGGTGCCCAAGGGAAAACACTGGCATCACACACGTAAAGACCTTCAATTTCTGTTTCCAGATTTTTGTCTACTACTTCTCCCACTGCAGCAGTTCCACCAGGATGAGCACCTCTGGCTTGGGTGGAAATCAGGGTTTCTGGGTCTACACCTGCTTCAGTGAGTATGGCTCCAGCAGTAGCGCATCCTTCTGCCATCAGTCCCAAATCATTGGCGGTGCTTTGTTTAAAGACACCACTTTCATCTACTCTACCGGATGATTCATCTGGTATCTTAACCATCATTCCCAGTATGTCCTTTTCAGGTATGCTAAGTTTATCAAGTCGGGAGGTCAGTAAACTGGAATAATGAGGTGCCAGTAGAAATCCATCCTTTTTTAAGAGACTGTTCATGAGCACTTCTTTATAAAAGTTAATCCCAGGCAGTACACCACCAACCGTGACAAAGGTGTCCACAAAAAGATGCTCGCCTGCTACTAAACCCGTGGATTGGAGTAACCGTGGGGTTTGGATGGCACCGGAACATAATATAACTGTGTCTGCATTATATTCAGTTTTAAGTCCATTTTCAGGGTTCAAGGTCTCCACCCCTTTAACCTGTCCATCAGTAGTTGTGGCCCTGGTTACTAGCGTGTTTTCCACAATTTGAATGCCATTCTTTAGAGCTTCATCCAGATAATCTAGGGAGCTCCATTTAGCATCCCGTGGACATCCTAAGACGCACTTACCGCAGGGGATACATTTTGAGGGGTTGATGAATTTAGGCATTTTCTCCATGGGCAAACCAAGTGAAGAAGCAGCTTCCATGATTTTGAGAGTGCCTTCTCCAAAATGAGTGTCAGGTAGTGTTTCTACCTTTAATTCACTTTCAACTTCCATTAATTTAGGGGTGAGGTCTATTCCCATTTCTTTGAACTCTTTCTGACAAGTTCGAACTGCGTTACCTGCAGTTACCAGAGTGCTGCCGCCCAGACAGGAAGTTTTAAGAAGTTCCACTCCAATATCCAGGTTATCATAGCACTGGAAAGCCTTATCAGTTGTAACTTTTTTCCCCTTTTCAATCAGTGTTACTGATATTCCATTTATGGCAAGTTCTCGGGCAACAGTTGCCCCACCAGCTCCGGATCCAACTACAATCACGTTTTTCATTTTATCAACCGCAAAGAATAATAAAGAATATTTTTAAGTTAGGGGTGTATATTTTCATTCAAATAATTGTAAATATTCTAAAGTTGATTACCTTTTTTAAAAGGGTTAAACTCTATTAAAGTTGATTAAATTTATTTAAAGGGCATAAATTGTGATTAAAAGAAATATTATCATTTGCGATAAAGAGTTCGTCTCTGGGGTTTTTTTGGTTTTCTTTTAATAATTCTTTTGGGTCTTTCACTGATTTTAGGATTTCTAGGTTTGTTCTGAGATTTAAAGAGCTTGTCCGCGAAGTATCCTCCAATAGCTCCCATTAAGCCGTAGATTACTAGAGTCACAATCAGTCCCATGATCAGGGTGAATATTCCATCAATTGCATAACCCACTCCAATCACTACTGCATTGGGAAGTTGATAGGGTAAAGAAGGTGGAGTAAACAGGCAGACAACGAAGTAAAGTAGACCAAGTAAACCAGATGCTAGTGCTCCTACTTTATAACTTGCGTCTTCATCAGGTGTAAGGAAAACTGCCACAAAACCCACTATAACCAGTGCAAATATATCTCCGAAATTAAAAAAGGCCATAATAAGGCCCAGTATTATGCTGGTTAAAATGGCCATTTCCATACTAATTTTTGGCATGTTATATTCCTCTTATGAGTATAAACTGTAATTATTATTGACTTTAAACTTCACTCATCTATATCTTCAATTTAAACTAGTAACCTATCTATAATAGAGTTTATAAGTATATTAGAGTTAATAAGGATTTTCATTAGAGTTTTCCATGATTCTGTGTACAATGAATTCAAACTAGAAATGACATTTAAAGTTTTCTGATATTATGTATAAAGATAAAGTTAATAGAATAAAAAAACAGAATTAACTTACAATGAGTGTTGGTCCTATGAAAATAACCCGTAGTGTGGAAGATTACCTGGAAGCCATGTATTCACTGGAACAGGAACAGGGGACTATTAGGGTGAAAGATGTTGCAAAAACCCTGGGAGTAAAACCCCCCAGTGTAGTGGAAGCCGTGAAAAAGCTTTCCAAAATGAATATGGTTTCGTATGAACGTTACGGTACAATTAAGTTAAAAGATGATGGAGTTAAGATTGCTGAGGAGGTAAGCTGCCGTCATCAACTTCTTAAGGATTTCCTGATAATGATGGGTGTAGATAGTGAGATAGCTGAGAATGATGCCTGTTCCATGGAACATGTTATGGATGTCTCCACCATTAACAAATTAAGGAAATTCGTTGAATTCAACGGTATTTTTCCCAATGCTTATCAATACATGGAAAAATTTAGAGAATACGCTGAAAAAGGAACTATAACTCCTAATGATGATTAATTTATCATTAATTTCGATTCAATTTCACGATATAACATATTTTAAATATCATAATAAAATCTATAATAATCTTCAAATAGCAGAAAATCTCAATATCATAAATCTCAGTATTAGTAATCTCAATTGAGTTTTAATAAGGGGGTATTTTAGATATGAGTATTTTTAATGGAAGTTTCAACCCTGATGTGGATAAACTGGAAAGTGAAGGGGACATCAATGGTCTTATTAAAACACTGCAAAAGGGCAATAATAGAAATCGTGCCATGGCTGCTCGGGCACTGGGAAGATTTATGGACGAAAAAGTAGCTAAAGCTCTTATTGAGGCATTAGATTATGATGATAGTGATGTCCGGTGGAATGCAGCCAGTTCTCTGGGTAAAATAGGAAGTAGTGATGCCACTCCTTTCCTCCTGAAAACACTTCGTGATGATAAATGGTATGTACGGCTGCAAACAGCAGAGGCACTGGGGGAGATTGGTGATGAAAGAGCATTATTACCTCTTTTAGAATCACTTAAAGATAATAAAATACGCAACAACGTTGCCATTGCCCTGGGTCATTTAGGAGATTCAAGGGCAGTTGATCATTTGATTGATGGCCTTAAGGATGATGATTTCAGTTTTCGCAGTGCATCTGAAGAAGCACTGGGCCTGATTGGTGATGAAAAAGCAGTTCCCATTCTCATTGAGGCTTTGAAAGATGAAAATGTGAGTGTTCGAAGGCATGCTGCCGGTGCATTGGGTAAAATTGGGGATGAAAGAGCAATAAAACCACTCTTAGATGCAATGAAGGATGATAAATGGTACGTCCGCCTACAAGTAGAAGAGGCAATACAGGAACTTAATGCTCGTTTGAAGGAAAATGAAAAGTAATTTTTCATATCTATCACAAAAAAATAAGCTAAAAAGATTATACAATAATCATGCATACTTGAAATTAAAAGTTATACACTTATAATTAAAATTAAGATATTATCAATTATTTGTGTATGATTAAATAGTAACCATATGTCTGTAAAGTAAATTTAAAAATCAAATCCCAGCGAGACAGCCGAAAATAAAGCATCAAAAAAAACTTATTTTTATGAAATAGGATTTAATAGAGTGAAAAAGGGTATTCATTAATTTAATTTAAATGAACAGTTAAAACCGGGCATTTTGAGTTTCTTACCACTTTTTCAGTTACACTGCCTAATAAAAAACGTTCCAATCCTTTTTTTCCAGAAGTACCCATAATCACCATGTCTATACCTTCATCTTCCACGGTTTGTAATATGATATCCGCAGGAGAACCTCCTTTTTGTTTCAAAGTTAATTTAACTTTATCATTAAACTCTGAATCGTTTAAATGCTTATCAAAAACTTTTGTAATGATTTCTAATGGATTTTTTCTCTCCTGTCTTAACATATCTTTGACTTTTCGAGTAAAGTCCTCTACAGGCAAGCTTGTGAGTTGGGTAGTTTCAATGACATTTAAAACCATAATTTCTGCATTATTTTGGCAGGCGATTATTATAGCATGTTCTGCAGCTTTATTAGCGTACTCTGAACCATCGGTAGGTAAAAGTATTTTTTTATAAATTTTTATCACCCATTACAGTTAATCTAATTGGTTTAAAGGTATTTTATAGTTTGGATCTTCCCAGTAATTTACATCAATTATTTCTGATGCATTGTCTAAAAGTAACCGGCAGTCTTCGCTTAAATGTTTAAGACGAACCTTTTTCCCCAACTTTGCATATTTTTTAGTTATAGTATCCAATGCCTCAATTGCTGAATGATCCCTAACAGCAGACTCGCTAAAATCAATAACTATTTCATTTGGATCATTGGAATAATCAAATATTTCTTTAAAAGCAGTTACTGACCCAAAGAAAAGAGGACCAGATATTTCGTAATGTTTTACTTGACTTTTATCGATTGTTACTTTTGCGTTAATTCTTTTTGCACTTTCCCATGCAAATGCTAATGCGGATATAATAACACCAATAATTACTGCTACTGCAAGGTTATTGAATAGTACGGTGATTGAAGCTACAGTTATCATTACTACCACATCTGTTCGCGGTACTTTTTTTATTATCTTCAATGAAGTCCATTCAAATGTCCCTATGGAAACCATGAACATTAACCCTACCAAGGCAGCCATGGGTATTTTTTCCACCAGGGAAGAACCTGCTAGAATAACTACCAACAATCCCATAGAGGCTGCAATTCCAGAAATTCGGGTTCTACCCCCTGAACTGATGTTAATAATACTTTGACCCACCATTGCGCAGCCTCCCATACCTCCAAAGAATCCACATACTAGGTTTGCTACTCCCTGACCTATACTTTCTTTATTTCCCCTTCCACGTGTTTCAGTCATTTCGTCGATAATATTAAGTGTCAACAAACTTTCAATCAATCCAACTAAAGCCATTATAATGGAGTAGGGTAATATGATTTGAAGAGTTTCAAGATTTAATGGAACTAGTGGTATGTGGAATGCGGGGAAACCGCCTGAAATTGATGCTATGTCACCAACTGTTTTTGTGGAAATCTGGAATATGATTGTAATAGCAGAAACTGCAACAATTGCAGTTAAAGCTGCAGGAACTGCTTTTGTAACCTTGGGCAACAGATAAATAATGGCCATGGTTAATGCTACAAATCCTAACATTATCCAAAGTGTAGGTCCGGTTATCCAGCTTCCATCAGGCATTTTAAACTGTGCAAGCTGTGAAAGAAAAATTATTATTGCTAAACCATTTAAAAATCCAAACATTACTGCATGTGGGACCAGGCGAACGAATTTTCCTAGCTTTAAAAATCCAATGGCCATTTGAATGAGGCCCATTAGAACTACTGCTGCAAAAAGATATTCCGGACCATGTTGCACCACTAAAGCAACCACTACCACGGCCACTGCTCCAGTGGCCCCAGAAATCATTCCAGGCCGGCCACCCATAATTGAAGTGATTAATCCTATAATAAAAGCAGTGTAAAGACCAACCAACGGACTTACATTCGCAATAATTGAAAAAGCAACAGCTTCGGGTACAAGAGCCAAAGCTACTGTAATACCGGATAACACATCATTTTTTATAGTTAACTTATTTATTTTTAAATTGAAAGACATAATTATTAACCCATCCATTGAATATCATTAAAAATTCAAGTTAAATTCTAATATAATAATTTTTTAAGGAAAATCTAACTCTCCAAGGTGGTGGATTGTATATCCACCCTAAATTATGATTTGGCGGATTGTTTAAGGGTTTCCGGCTATTCTCCATTGAACACTTGTGCCTGTCCGTTACGCAGTATGTGAATATTGTTGCCCAGTTTGTATCCTTCTTCTTCGGCTAGTTCGGTGTAGGCTGTAAGCATTTCCAGGCTGCCGTGGGTGGGTATTAGATGTTTGGCGTTAAGCATTCGTATGAATTCACGGTGATCTTCCCTTCCTGCGTGGCCTGAAACATGTGCATTGGTAAATATTCTTGCACCGCTTGATTTTAGCCTTCGTTCCATTGTATTACGGTTGGCTCTGTTCAATGGGCTGGGTATGACTGGTGCGGATATAACCACGTAATCTCCGGGTTTTACATTGAACATGGTTTTATTGTTAGCAATTCTTGGGAGTAGTGCATCTGGTTCTCCTTGATGGCCAGTTGTTACCAAGATGTATTCTGATCGGTTTTCATCTGCCCTTGCAAGAGCCCTGTTAATTGCCTTGGAACCTCCGTACACACCGGTATTATCGGGAAGTTCGAGTATTCCCAATTTTTCTGCCAGGGTACAGTAGCGCTCCATCGATCGTCCAAGAAGAAGAAGTTTACGGTTGCTCTCATCTGCTATGTTACATATTGCCTGAATCCTTTCCAGGTGGGATGCAAAGGTGGTTACTATCACACCATTATCTCCTTTCAGGGGTTCTTCCAATATATCCTTGAGAATTATTCTGGCTATCTTTTCAGAATGGGTTTTAACCTGGTCATGCTCTGCTGCACGGGTTGTGTCAATAATTGCAGCCAGAACTCCCTTTTCTCCCAGTTCTCTGAATCTCTGGTAGTCCGGTGGCAGGGATAGTGTTTGGTGATTGTCGAATTTGAAGTCGTTTGAGTAAACTATAATACCCTCAGAGGTGTGAAGGGCAGGTGTCACTGCCTGTGGTATACTATGGGTGGTACGAACGAATTCTAGAGTTATGTCCTGTGATATTTGACACTTTTCACCAGAATTTAAGACTTTAAGAGGATTTTTAAACTTAAATTTTCTTTCTCCTTTAATGGTTTTCTCTATAAGTGCCATTGTGTAGGGTGTTGCAATTATTGGTGCTTCGTATCTGTGTGCGAGTTTTGCAACTGCACCAATATGGTCCAAGTGTCCATGTGTGAATACAATAGCCCTTACTTTACCCTCAACATCCTTCATCAATGTGTCATTGGGGATTACACCCCTTTCTATAAGGTCTAAACTGTGCATTTTTTCTATATTCGTATCTTCGTGGATATGAAGTCGGTCAAGGTTTATTCCCATGTCAAATATTACAATATCTCCACCTATCTTGATAGCAGTCATGTTCTTTCCAATTTCCTCATATCCTCCAACTGCAATTACTTCAACACTCATGCTAAGTTCTCCTTGAACCCTATTTCTCCAGCATAGTTGAAACCGCGTAAATATTCTAATTTCGTATCTGAAATCATTTTTTTTTCTTCCTTTTTATATTTTATTAAATTTTATTTCCCTTTTTCACCTTTAAGGCTATTTCAAATTGATTATTGTGTTTCCTGATTTAATCCAAATTTTAAATGAGTTCTAAATTTTTTTTATATCCTTTTAATGCAACATATTGTCCCCGTTTTATGATCCTCGTCGGTTAATAACTTGGCACGTAGATGAAATTTTTAGCATATGAAAGATTTTAAAAATAACTTAACCCTAATGCTGATAGGACGTTATAAATGCTAAATTCTTCTAGAAATGGAGTAACCCATTTACTATAGAAAAAATATGTTTAAATTGCAAAAAAAGCTAATTTACATAAACTTAAATAAATATTAGCACTTTAAGGATTTAAATAATTATTTTTTATTTGATGATTAAATTTAAAACAACCTCAATGATAATTTAGTCTCTATTCAAGTAGTTTGTGTGCTTACCCATATATACTATTTGGTGATGGGAATTTTCATGCCGATTGTCCTTTTCACATTAATGATTTATTCTGTTCAGTGTCAACGTACTTCCAGGAGTGTAAACCCCTTTTTTAATACCCATTTTCTATATTAGACCATATGGTCTAGACCACATGGTTTATTTACTATGGTGATCTACATTTAAGCAGACACATTACTATGATGGAAACAATGGGATGTTATTTGATTAAAACACCATTAGATTTTAAAAATCTTTGAAGTTGATTTCATGAAGAAAAAATCATTTGAAAGGAAAAAAGAGCTACTGGATGCAGCATTAAATGAGTTCACAATGAAAAACTATGAAAATGCATCTTTAAATACCATCATTAAAAATGCAGGCATCAGCAAAGGTACTTTTTATTACCACTTCCAGGATAAACAGGCACTTTACTTATATCTACTTGAAAATGCTAATAAAGCCAAGTGGGAGTTTATGAATAGGCAAATTAAAGAAAATAACACTGATTTTCAGGAAAAGGATATTTTTGAAGGATTTAAAATTCAGGCACAACTGGGAATGGAATTTGCAACTCTTTTTCCCAAATACCACCGGCTTAGCCTGATGTTTGCCAATGAAAAGGACAATCAAATCTATGAAGATGCTAAGAGAGTTTTAGGACTTACAGCAGAAGTCATGATGGATGAAATGGTGCAAAAAGCGATAAAAAACGGAGACTTTGATAGTAAATTTTCTAAGGATTTTATATTGAAAGTAATGAATTTTTTATTTCTGAATTTTGACGAGATATTTGGCACAGAAGAAGATTTTAAACTGGAAAAAATGGTTCAAAATCTCAATAACTACGTGGATTTCATGAAAAATGGACTTGGTAAATAAATTCCAGTAATTCGTGATATTAGGAGGGGTTATTAATGATAAATATTGAAATAAGAAAATATGATAAAGTTATTGCCATTATTGTTGGGCTTTTTACTCTGGCCATTATTATGGCAATGACCAATAAAGATTTTTTTAGCTGGGCCTGGGCTCGCCATCATAACATTTTAAGCTGGTATATAAGACCATTATTTCTAATACCTTTTTGTTATTTTGCATATAAAAGAAGCTGGGCTGGTATTTCAGCCACGATTTTCTTACTCATATCCAGCATGTTCTGGTTCCCAGAACCGGCAATGGATAGTGAACAAGTAAATCAATTCCTACAAGTAGAAATAGATTATTTGAATGCCCCATGGGGAATCGGCAAAATATTAATGACCTTAATTGTGCCAATTTCATTATTTGCACTGGGAACTGCTTTCTGGAAGCGTAACTTACTTTTTGGAATATCAGTGATTGTATTCATAGCTCTTGTTAAAATTCTTTGGAGTGTGGTGTTCGGTGGGGAATCAGGAATGTCAATATTGGCCCCTGCAATTATTGGCTTAATAATTTGCGTTATTTTAATATATTTCGGATTCAGAAGGTCAGAGAAAAATAACAAAGATCAATGATACTTAGTATGGTTATTATTCTTAAGTATTTGGATAATTCTCTTATTTAAAATTAAATAAATTCTCTGATTTTATCTGCTATTTTATCACGAACATCTGGGGATATATTTTTTGGTGGTCGGGGACGCATATATCCAAAATGAGGATCCTCAAAGGTGTGACCCGCAAAGTTTACAGGATGCCTGTAACGGGGAATGAAATGCCAGTGTAAGTGTGGTTCTGGTTTTCCTTCCAGGTAAAAAGTGTTCATGAGACAACCCCAATTAAAGAGAGTGGCATCAAATGCAGTTTTAACTGCCCTTTCCATACTTTCCAGGAGCAAAATAAAATCATCCCATTCTTCCTTTGAAAGTCCGGTTAAAGTTTTATGGTCCCGTTTTAATGCCACCACACAGGTGGCCAGATTACTCTGATTGGGAGCCAGAAACACAATCCAGTGATCAGTCTCCACAAGTGGATCTCCAAAGTTATAATCAACCAGTTTCTCACAGTAAGGACACTCAATACTCATATAACATTCTCCCACTAAATATTTCTACAAAAATTATTCTACAAATTTTATGATTCCTAGCTAATTTATTATACTCCCCTGATTTTAATAATAATTTCCTACATTTTTTCTTACAATTTGGAAAGTATGAATGAAATGGAAAAACCAATTACAGTCACCATCCCTGCCAGGTTATGGGTTTGGGAAAAGGCCTCAGGTATCATGGTATCAACCAGCATGGCCAGAATGCCTCCTGCTGCAACAGCCAGGGTAACCGCAGTCACCTGAACTGGTAACTGGCTGAAAATAGAGTATCCCACCAGTGAAGATAAAGCAGTTACTATGGTGATGGCCAGCCATAAAGAGAAAACTTTGCTTACTTTCCATCCTTCTTTTTTCATTCCAGCTGAACTGGAAAGACCTTCTGGAATGTTGGATAAAAATATAGCAACAACAGTGGCAGTACTAACTGCCCCGCCACCGATTATGGTTAAGCCAATGGCTATTGATTCTGGAATACCATCAATGACAGATCCTGCTGCAATGGCCATGGCACCGTTATTCGTGTCATCATCTGCAGGTTTAACTGATCTTTTTCGGTGTTTGGCTCCTTTACGGGCCAGGTAAATGTTAGTGAGGGTGAAAATGGTTGCACCTAACAGAAATCCCGCTACTAAATGAGCTGGTCCTCCCAGGGCATAGGCTTCATCCAGGAGTTCGAAGGACACTGCTGACATGAGAACACCAGATCCAAAGGCCATTATAGTGGCCACCCAGTGTTGTGGGATCTTAAAAAAGTAGCCAAAAAAAGCCCCTAAAAGAAGAGCAGATCCAGCAACAAAACCCCACATCCCTGCCATTACCATACTTGGAAACAAAGGATCACCATAAAAATCTTCATAATTTATCTAAGAGACCATATATTAATCTAAGAGGAGTATACATTAACCTAAGAATGACTATACATTAATCAAGAGACTAACACATTAATCATCTAAACACTGTATCTTATATACATATAATTATATTTAAGCACCAAAGATTTTTCCTCAAAAAACATCTGCAAAATTTCTTTAGGTGAATTTTGCAGTGCCAATTACTAAATATCGCGTTTAAGAAATTAATGTATATAAAATCAAAGAATCTGTTGGAATAATAATGGCTTCAAATTCTCAAGGGGAATTAGTATCTGTGGAAAGATGTGCACTGGTCCTGGTGGTTATTGGATCATTCTTAATACCATTTATGGGATCTTCCCTCAGCCTGGCCCTTCCCCTAATTCAGAATGAACTTTCCGTTAGCATACTCCTCTTAGGATGGATTCCCACAGCATTTGTACTGGCCAACGCTGCCCTGGTCTTACCATTCGGAAAACTGGCAGACATCCACGGCCGGAAAAAAATTTTCACCTATGGATTGGTCATCTATACAGTGGCATCGTTACTGGCATCATTTTCAGATTCAGGGATCATATTAGTGTTTTTCAGTTTCCTGCAGGGAGTGGGCTGTGCCATGATCTTTGCCACCGGAATTGCCCTTCTAATATCCATCTTCCCCCAGAAACGAAGGGGCCAAGTTCTGGGGATTAACATCACTGCCGTGTATATAGGATTGTTCATTGGACCTCTTCTGGGGGGTTTCCTGGCCCAAAATTTAGGATGGAGAAGCATATTCTTTATTAACGTCCCCATAGGACTATTTGCCATAACTTTGATTCTTACCAGATTCAGAGGTGAGTGGAAAGGCGCCCCTGGTGAAAAATTTGATTTAATCGGGTCAGTTATTTATATCCTCTCACTCTCCGCATTAATGTATGGATTTTCAACCTTCTACGACCTTTCAGGAAAAATAATCCTTTTAGCCGGTGCCATTGGAATGGGTCTCTTTTTTAAGGAACTTAAAGGTTCTAATAACCCACTGATACTTTTGAAAATATTTAAAAACCGATTAACCAGTTTTTCAGGATTTTCCCTCTTACTGGTAACCATCGCTACCACAGCAATGTGGACCCTTCTCAGTTTATACCTTCAGGACCTGCGTGGACTGGATACTCTGACCACTGCACTTATCCTGGCAGTGCAACCACTTGCCGTAGCTTTATTATCTCCTCTGGTGGGATACATTGCTGATAACGATGATAATCGAAGTATCAACATCATAGGGGCTGTTGTGAGTACTATTGGGCTTCTTATCCTGGCATTGTTAGATGGAAATACTTCTTTAATCCTGGTTGTGGTGGGGTTATTACTGGTGGGTGTAGGTTTGGGATTGTTTTCCACACTCACCAATCGAAACTTCCTGGGATCTTTAACTCGGAAGAACTATGGTGTTGGTTCAGCCTCAATTTCCACCCTGGTATTTCTTGGTCAGACCATGAGTCTGGGAATTTTGTTACTGATTCTAACCGGATTCATGGGTAACGTGGAGATAGCACCGTCAAATTTCTCTGTGTTCCTAGAAGGACTTCATGTATCTTTCTATTTCTTTGCAGCTTTCTGTGCAGTGGGTGCAGTTGTTTCCTATGCTGTGCGGGGAGAATTATCAACATAAAATCTCTGGGGGTCTGTTTTCCCAGAATATTCAACTATATAGAATTCCCATAAACTAAGAATTTCTATAAATTATACAGAATTTCCATAATAGATTCTAGGCCAAAAAATTCTAGACAAAAAAATAATTAATGGGCCTAACTATCTTAATAACAGTAATCTAATAATATTCATAAATACAGTAATTATCTAAAATATATTCCAGAACTTATCTAATCAATTAGAAAATAAAATTCGCTAAACAGTTAAATATGTGACTGTATTTACATGAATATTAATTTTAGAAGAGTGATATTTTGAAAGAAACAGGTAATGGTGAAAATAAGGGAAATGGGGAAGATTTTTTTCAAAAATTGTTGAAAGAAAAGGAACCAAAAACATCTGAATTTATCGGAGCCATTGTTGTTAATATTATCCTCTTATACATTGTAAACAACCTGATTTCCTGGAATTTGAGCTTTATAGCCTCATCCTTCCAGGATGTTTTGTGGATATTTAATCTCTCCATAACTGCCACAATTATTGGCAATATACTTTTTTTAATCTATCATCCCGGATGGTTTAGAAGTTTAATCAGGATTATATTAAATATTTTTGGATTTATGGTTGCTTACTATTTATATACCGTATTCCCATTTATATTTAGCAATAATCTGGTTACATTATTCGTAAAATTTGCCCTTATAGTGGCAATGGTGGTAATGGTCATTGTAACCATTTTTGAAATCGTGAAATCCATTTTAAGAATTATAAAATAACTATTATATAATCAATAAAAACAATCATCCAAACTTATTTTATCCTTATTTTACTATTTTTTTTATTAATCCAATATTGAAAATCATTTAACAATCTCTTCATTTAATAATTTCCTCATCCAGTATTCAACTTCAAGTTTAGTGGCTTTAAGGAGTTCTTCTAATGGTTCATCTTCCCATGGCTCTGCAATACTGAGAAAACTCTTGAAATATAGGATATCGTCTTTTATTTCTATTTGAAAATCCTCCACTTCCTTAAGAACATCATGATCTATTCGGGATAATTCATCTCTTGTGAGAATGACCTTCATTCGCACTTTCCAATCCTGACCTGATTTTTCCAGAAAGTCCACATCAACCTGCATTACTATACCTCCTGAGAATTTTTATAACATAAAATTACCCTTTATACTTCCATAATATTTCTGATAAATCTCACCAAATGACTCAATTAATAAAAATATTCGGTAAATAATTCCTATTAATAAATATTCGATAATTAACTCCAGTTAAATACAGGAACATTTTTACAAACCAAGTGTACGTTTGAAACCGTTAACCACGTCCTTAGCAGACTTTAAAAGGGGATTTTTAACCTTTACTGGTGTTTTCATACTCTCCAGCCGATCAATACGGAAGTAGATGGGTGGATGGGGATCGAAGTTTATCCATGAGGGTAATCTGGTGGGTGAAATCCTTTCGGCATGGAGACGCTGGTAACCGATTTTACGCAGTGCACTGGCTAAGACCTGGGGTTGCCCTATTTTCATGGCGGATAAAAGATCAGCCCTGGTTTCAAAGAACTTGGCCACAAAGAAAATAAACCCTAACGCAACAATCAGGTAAATTAAGGGGGATATGACAACTAATGGGAATAATAGGGTGAATCTGAGGATGAACTCTGCAGATATTATGCTGAAGAGGACTATTGGGTCTCTACCTGATAGGTGGCCCATTTCATGGCCGATCACGGATAGTATTTCATCTTCCTCAAGTTGGACCAGAAGTCCGGTGGTGATGAGAACCAGCCCCCGGTTAGGACTGGGACCTGTGGCAGCAGCATTGGGGATCATGGTGTTACTCAAGGCAACTTTAGGCATGGTGATGTTGAACTTGCTGGCAGCTTCTTCAACTATGCTGTAAACATCAATCACCCGGGAAACCTTCAAATCGGACTGGCAATGGAAACCATATTCCTGGAATATATCCTCTCCCAACTCACAAGTGGGCTCCCTACCCACAGCAAGGCTTTTTTGGTAAATTTCCTCCTTCATTTTAATAATACTGTCCTTACCGAATTTTTCCTGGAATTTCTGGAACTCCTCCAGGGGTAGCTGGTATTCCAGGATATGTACTTGTGGATTTTCTGGGGTGATCTTCCAGTCACTGGTACGCAGCAGTATCTGGTCAGACAAAAGAACAATGACCAGTTGAAATACCAGTATGCCAATAATTGCCAGGAATATACCCAGTAAAAGGAAAAGAAGAATGTTAACGCCGAAAAAGAGTATGTAAATCATTATCATATTGCTTCCGAACATGCGGAAAGACGCCTTCTTACGCCGGGTGGGAGGTGCCTCAGGTATAATCTCCTCTCCCTCCACCCAGGCAAAGTAAAGGGTGGCCTGGCGAATGGCATCCTCAAAGGCCTGGATTGCAATAAAAAGCTCTTCTTCCAGGAGATCTATTTTAGGAGCGATGTCAAATTCAGGAGGAATAGAAACTGTAACGATTTTTACAGGAAATGGGTTAGCAGCCTGAATTTCCACTCTAACTTCCCATTCCTCTTTACTACTGGTAACAGTGTAACTTAAAACTCCAGCACCATCTAACATTCTTTTGGAAATATTTTTGAATAAATCCGGTTGTGGTAGGAGGTAGAAGTCACGTAAAAAATCTAGTGCTTCTTCCAGGTGCCCTGAAGAGAGTTCAGTGTCTATAATGAAATTTTTTTCCAACATTCAGCTCCCCATTGGATTAAAAAATCTCAGAAAAATTTTTATTAATTATTTATAGCAATTTTCAGCAATTATCCTACGGGTTTTTAATCTTATTATAATCTTTAGTTTTAATAAATTGAACGGTGACAATACCAATAACCAATAATGAAACCAATAACCATAATTAAATATATTAAAAATATTATTTTATTGTCCCGAGGATTTTTTTCTATATCGGGGGATTTTTTTCTATATTCAATATGTTAAAAATTTCCATTTCTTTGTAAAAATTCTCTATTTCTGTTAAAAAAGTACTTACAATATGCTAATTATTAATTATAGTGCTTATATTATGATAACAGTGAAATATTTCTAATATAAGCTCTGAAATTCATATCATGAAACTGGTGGAAGAAAAAAACCCGGACACCCAACGGGTACTGGAGATTATTAATGAAGGATTATCAAAAAGAGCGGTTATCACTATCATGGCTTCCTGCCGTGTTTATTACGATGGAAGGGCTGTGAGCCGCCTGGAATTAGGTGACAGGATCATTCTTATTAAATCAGATGGATCATTCATAATCCACCAGGACCGAAACCTGGAACCAGTAAACTGGCAACCACCCAAAACTAAAGTCACTGTGGACACCTATCAGGGGATGGTTAAAATAAGGGGTGTCAGGAGAAGCCCCTCTGAATCACTGGAGGTTGAAATCCTTCAAACCCACCTTGTATCATATTTCATAGGTGAAGATGTGGAAAGCCTTGAACTAGCCGGTTATGAGGCAAATATGGGAGACCTTATATTCAAAGACCCGGAAGTTATTGAAAAAGGGTTCCGCCCCACTTCTCGTGAATACCACACTCCCCAGGGATTTATCGACATATTGGGGAAGGATAACCAGGGAAATATCACTATTCTTGAATTGAAAAGTAGGAAAGCAGGTGTTAATGCAGTTAAACAGTTAAGACGGTATGTTGATTGTTTCAGCGACCATAAAGACGCTGTTAGGGGGGTTTTGGTTGCTCCTTCCATCACGGATGATGCTCGGGAGTTACTGGAAGAACAGAAAATGGAATTCAAGGAACTGGAACCTCCTCGGGAACTGGGAACTGATAAGGTAGTCACCCTGGAAAAGTTCTTTGGAAGAAGCAGTTCCTGAACCAATTAAGGAGTAAATAATCTCCTGATTTATTATTTTAATCTATTTAACTTTTTTTAACTCTTAATTTTAAATTTATTTACTTATTCTAACTTATTTAACATATATTTTAACTTATAACTCATTTTAACTTATTTCACCTTGAATTTTAACTCTTTTTTAAGTCTTAATTATATTTTTACTCTAATTTCTACTCTTAATTTCTATTCTTAATTTCAACTCCCTGAAAATTTATTATCAATACTCAAGAGATAATAAATCAGTGATTTTTATGGAAAAACAGGATCAAAAACTGGAAGACTGGCAGGTGGTGTGCCGTAATATCAAGTGCAAACATCACTATGACATACCATCAGACTGGCCCCTGGAATGGAAGGTTAGAAAATTCCGTGGAGTATGTGGTCATGGTGAGGACACAGCCTTCCCAGAACTCCTAAAACCAGTTGAATGTCCCGAATGTGGAGAAAAAAGTTACAGAGTAATTCGCAGATATTTCCAGAGTAAAACTTATAATCTTTGTTCAATTTAGATTAAAAATCTATTTTTTTCACGTTAAATAAAATTAATAAGTTTATTTTTATAAAATTCCCCATCTTAAAGCATTCCTTTATATTTTAATCCTTTTCCCTAAATTTTAATACTTTCACTATTTCAATCCTTCCCTAAATATCCCTCACTAGATGTGCCAGTTGATTAAGATTCCGTACTTCGTGGATCTTGGCACCGGCATCACGGTAATGGGAAACACAGCTATCCACCACATCCCATTTTTTAGGATCCTCCGGATTAAACACCATCACCTTCCTGCATTTACGACTCATTTTTTCCACCAAGTGGGCACTCTGAGGTATGCCATCAACCTTGGGACCGGCCCAGTCCCGGCAATCAGTGAGAATCATCAGGGTGGAGCGGCGGTTGAGCTGGACACTGTCCAGGAATGATTCGAAGGCCTGGTACATGTTACTGGTCCCATGAATCATCAGTTTTTTCTGCCTGATATCACGTACTTTGATAAAAGCATCCATCATACTGGGTTCTGTCATGGCACTGGTGGTTTCCACAGTCCTGTGGTCAAAGTCAAACACTCTCACTCTTCTGAAAGAGTTCTGGGCAGCATAAATGAGACAGAAAAACCAGTTACTGATCCAGTCACAGGAACCACTTACATCATTCAGGAAGAAATGATGGTTCTTATTCATACGGGGCTTGCTTTTAACCAGATCAATGAGTGCCCCGCCATTTTGAAGATTTTTACGTATGGTACGTCTGATGTCAGGACGCATGATGCGAGCCTGGCGCTGGCGTCTGCTACGAACCATGGCGATTTTCTTACCCATCTTCTGACATAACAGGAAAAGTTCCGGTTCAAAGGAAGTCAGGGTGTTAATATCCCTACTGAGAAGTTCTGATTCATCTGGTGTTTTTTTGTAATCATCAAGGGGAGGATGAGAATTAAATTCATCAGAACTTATTTCATGTGCCTTAGAATCCTTATTATTATCTTCCTGATGATGTATTGTCCATTTTTGGGATTTTTTAGTGGACCATACATTCTTTTTTGGTGATGGGGATGTTCCATCAGCTCCTTCCTCATCTGTGTCGGCAGTAACCCCTCCAAAGAACTCATCAAAAATTTGGTTAAATGATTCCCTCTGTTTCTGTTCTTTTACATATACTGCTGCCAGGGCTTCCCTAAAAAGAGGATCATCCTCATTAATTAGCTTAGAAACTTCCGCACCCGTATGAGTACTTCTGATACTAACTGGGATCCCCTTTTCCCTCAGTAAACCTGAGAAGGTTACAATTTTATCCATAAAATTTCACTCGGCAATTATAATTGGGTTATTTGAATATCTTAGTATCAACTTTTTCCCGGTCTTCTTCTGACTTTAAAACTACTCGAACAGTTTTTTCCAGGGACTCATCACTGGCATCCCTATCTCCAGTTGCCAGGAGCGTTCGAACCCAGTCAACGGTAGCCCTGATTGAGGGTATTTTCACCAGGTCCAGTTTCCTTATACTCTGGATAAGTCCCACCACCTTCTCCACCAGTTCATGGGGTGCATCGGGAACCAGTGACTTAACGATCTCGATTTCTCTTTCTAAGGTGGGGTAATCAATATAGAGGAAAAGGCACCGATCCCGGGTTTCATCCAGTAACATTCTCTGTGAATTAGAGGTTAAAACTACCAGAAGATCGTTTTTAAGGGTGAATGTTCCCAGATCATTTACGGTGATCTCTTTTTCTCCCAGAGCCTGAAGTAAGAAGCTTTCCACCTCTTCATCTGCCTTGTCAATTTCATCAATGAGCATTACCGCTGGATTAGGATTAATGAATGCCTGGAGTAATGGTCTTTTAATGAAGAACTCCTCACTAAATACATCCTTATCTGTTTCTTTCAGTCTGGACATCTCCAAGTGCAACAATTGTTTCTGGTAATTCCACTCCCCCACCATCTGTTCAAAGGTTATTCCTTCATAACACTGCACTCTGAAAAAATCTCTCCCCAGGGCCCGTGCCATGGCCTTAGCAAGCTCTGTTTTCCCTGTTCCAGGAGGTCCCTCTACCAGGATAGGTTTTCCCAGTTCAAGGGATAAGAACAGGATGGTAATGATGTTATCATCAGGGATGTAACTGGCCTCAGTCAGGGCGTTTTTAATATATTCAGTGTCAAAAATAGTATTCTTGGTTAGATCAGATTTGTCGGGTTTGATATGGAAAACCTCCCATTAACTATTGGTAAATTATAAATCTTGATAAATCATATCCCTTTATTAGAATAATTTCATTCACATTATAATTTCATTCACATTTATCTGCCATTAATATATAACACATGTTACATAAAAAATGAACCTTCTGAATGTAACCAGATTTAACACTTTATCTAAATTGTAACCAAAACACTTTTCAAACTCCAAATAATTTTATTGGGAAATCAGTAATAACATTACTCTGATGGAAAAAGCTTAAATGGCTTATAATTTAAAATAGTTATTGATTTATATGCCTTACTTAATTTGCCAGAATTGTGGTGGCTATTACGAGCTGGATGATGATGAATCCCCGGAAGACTTTGATAGTTGCCGTTGCGGGGGTAAGCTAGTCTACGCAGAACACCTAGACTCCCAACCCAGAATGAGCAGAAAAAAGTTTTACGGTGCTTTATCAGTTATTTTTATTTTAACAATCATGGCTGCAGGGTATATTATCTTTTTCATGGATCCCTTCAATGAAATCTCTGCATCAAATCCATCAGTTATAGCCACTGATTACAGGGGAACAGTGAGTAAAGAGGTCATCACTGCATCCAATGCCTCATCTAATGATACCTCCAATAAAAAGACCATCGCTGTAATTACCGGCATGCATCCTCGTGAGAAGCTTTCCATCCGAAGTATTTCCGATGTGGTTAACCAGTACAGTTTATCTTCAAACCAGGCCATTGTCCATTACGTGGTTAACGTCACCAATAATCCTGAAAATTATGCAACTGGACGAGCTAATGGGGAAGGACTGGTATCCACGTATATTATTCCAGATATAAAGAAATCCGATATAGATGTGGTAATCATATGCCATGACCATGCTCCGGGTTATGGTAAGGGATATTACGTGGCTACCCCTAAAATGGACTCACCTTCAGTGGCTTTAGGGGAAGTGGTTGAGAAAAACCTGGCTGAATTCACCTATTACCGGGCTAGTTCCAATTCCGAGCATGGTTCATCTACCCTAACAGTTTCCAATCCATTGGCCTCAGCAGGTTTCCGCACACTGGTCTATGAAATACCAGAATGGGCATCTTACAATCAAGCTTACCAGGAAAGCAAAAAACTTATTGCCACCTGTTTCCAGGCCATTTAATATTAATTAAGGTTATTTAACCAAATAAATATGGATCTAGATCATTTTTTGGTCTCCATATAACTTGATGAAAAACATCAAACATCACGAAATAAAACAGGAAAAAGAAATTTAAAACAAGAAAATGAAAAAAATCCATGGCAAAAAATCTGTAAAAATAAATAATTAATAAAATACTTTATATGCTTTCAAAAACAATAGTTAATTGCCGAAAGGTAAAAAATTGGAAGTGAAAGTATGTTCGGAAGTAGTAATGATAGAGGAAATTCGTCTCCTATTAATGAAGGCGGAGAATACGATGTGAAGATTGAAGATACTGGTAGGGACGGAGACGGAATTGCCCGTATTGAAGGTTTTGTGGTTTTTGTTTCAGGTGCAAAAGAAGGAGAAGAAGTTAGAATCAGAATTAATTCTGTTCGAAGAAACTTCGCCTTTGCTGAAGTAGTAGACTAAACATCATAAAGTGAAAAAGGGATTGTAAAAAAACATCCGGTGTGAAAACCGGTTAATCTTTCATTTTTCATAAAAAATACCTTTTTTTAAATTTGATTATAATTAATTTCTAACAAAGTTCGTTTCTAAACAAATTTCGTTCTTGTTTTCCAAATAAAGGTCAATTCCATTTCAATTATTGAAGTAATGGGTCCAAGATTTGTTAATAACTATTTAATTAATTCTAATTCATTTCTCTTTAATTTAGAATAATGCCTTCTTTTATAGAATTAGCCCTCTTTTTTTAGAATAATAATTTAATCTTTGATAAACATATTTACTTTTAAGATCTGATCTTATTTATGAGGGGTTTATATGACGGAACGAAACCAGTACAAAACCTTGGATCAATGGTGGAAAATTGATGATGAACAACTGAAAACACCTGAACATGATGAGTTGCTTATTTGGTTGCTTAAAAAAGAGAATCTGAAAAAGATAATCACTGCAAAAGACCCTGAAGCTATTAATTGGGATTGGGAAAACGTTAAAATTCATGCAGAGGAATATATCATTGCTGAGAATGGTTACAGAGTTGGTGCACCAGATATTATATTCTCCATCCCCCGCCATCCATCTAATGAATGCGAAGCCAATCCCACTAACAAGAACACCTCTCCAAGTTGTGATAGTGATTATACTAAACAAAGGTACAATTCTCATGAGCATTATCAACATTATTCCAGATATTTCATAGAAATCAAACCTGAAATAAAAAACTTTGGAACCACATTAAGACAACTGAAACTTTATATATCCTACGGATATGAGGGCAGGGCCTATCTACTCACCGAAGACCAACGTTATGGGGAAGAGTTTGAAAACCAGGGAATAAAAGTAATAAACCCCCCAAAAATACAAAAGAACCTTGAATTCTAAAATTAGGGAGGAATACAACTGGACTCGAATATTTTATGGTTGGCACCAACTGCATATTCAAATATTTTTGAGGAAACACCTCGGTTCATGCCCTGGGCAAAGATATATTTCCCCCAAGTCTGATAAAGCAGCTTAATAACATTAAAAGTCCCAAATCATTAAAAGTAGAATCTGGGAATCATTACGAGTAGTTTGAATAATTTTTGAGCCTAACATCTAATTCCTGATGAAACATATTTATTAATTAGACCTATCATAAAATTAAACAGATTTTATTCAAGCATAAAATATTAGATTGTTATCTGAAACTTATCTTAAAGGTAATTAGTGATAATATGCCTGATCATTTAGATTCTGGGGAAGATTTGAGTATTTATAAGACTATTTTTCAAACTAGTTTAGATGCCATGTTACTTACTAATCCTGATGGTTCTATTCTTGTTGTCAACCATACAGCTGAAGAAATGTTTGGTATGAATCAAGATGAAATAATAGCTGCCGGGAGAGATGGTTTACTTATTCAAGACGAATCTTTGCAGTCTGCAATCAAAGAAGAGCTGAAAAAGGTAGGGTAAAAGCAGAGTTAATCTTCAAACGTAAAGATGGATCTCTTTTTAGGGGGAAGTGACTTCCACTCTCTTCCAAGATGAAGATAGGACTTTAAAGTCAAACATCATTATTAGAGATATTTCTGGCCGTCAAAAAGCTGTAGAATCTCTTCAAGAAAGTGAACGAAAATGGAGAACACTATTTGAAGCTCTACCAGTAGGTTTTTCGGTTCTTGATAAAGATAGAAATGTTATTTATGATAATCCTGCATTAGGAAAAATTTTGGGATTATCCAAAAATGATTTAATGGCAAAAAAAATTTGTGAACAGGAAATATATTTATTCTGATAGGAAAGAACTATCATTTGATGAGATTCCCAGCAACAAAGCTTTTAATGAGAAGAAACTAGTTCAAGAAGAAATTGGAGTAATAAAAGAAGATAATTCAATCATTTGGACTATGATAAGTGCAACTCCCCTCTCATTTTCTGATTGGAGTGTTTTAATAGTTACTTCTGATATTACCGTCCGTAAAAATATTGAAGAAGATTTAAAAAGGCACGCGGCTTTATTGGATGTTTCTTATGAAGCTATTTTTTCCTGGAATTTTGAAGATGGGATATTATCATGGAATCAGGGTGCTGAAACGTTATACTGATATAATAAAAAAGAATCTATTGGTTTTAACAGCCATGATTGCTTAAAACCGAATTTCCCTTGGAATTTAATGAATTCTTGGAAAAGCTAAAAAAGGATAAAATATGGTCCGGTGAATTAATCCATACGCGGAAAGATGGCAAAAAAATCATCGTTGAAAGCCGTTTACAGTTAATAGAAGAGAATTCTGGGGAAACAATTGTTATTGAAACCAATCATGATATTACTGGCCGCAAAAAATCAGAAATTAAACTAAAAGAAACATTGGAGAATCTTGAGGATATTGTTGAAGAACGCACCAGAGAACTGTTGTTAGCCAATGATTATAACCGTAATCTGATTGAGACATCATTAGATCCTTTAGTAACCATCGGACCGGATGGTACCATCACTGACGTAAATTTAGCTACGGAAAAGGTAACTGGATATATGCGTTGCGTGAGGAACTGGTAGGCACTGATTTTGCATATTACTTCACTAATCCTCAAGATGCTAAGGAAGGATATCAACATGTTTTCAAAGAAGGGACTGTAAAGGATTATCCATTAGAGATCAAAAATAAGGATGGCAGTTTAACTCCGGTTTTATATAATGCTTCAGTGTATAATGATGAGTTTGGTGAAGTTATTGGGGTTTTTGCTGCTGCACGCGACATCACCGAACGTAAAAAGGCAGAAAAATACCTCAAGGAATATTGGGAAAGTCTTGAAGAACAAGTTAAACAGCGCACAGAAGAACTTGCAAAATCCAATGCTGATCTAAAACAGTTTGCTTACGTAGCTTCTCAGGATCTAAGAGAGCCTTTAAGAATGATTACTACGTTTTTACAGTTATTAGAGCGACGTTATAAAAGTCAGTTAGATGATGATGCCCGAGAGTTCATAGATTTTGCTGTGGATGGTGCTAAACGTCTGGACAAAATGATTATTGATTTGTTGGAATATTCTAGAATAGCCAATAAAGAAATGATGTTCAGTGAAGTTGACTTTGAAGAAGTAATGGATCAGGTTAATTTAAATCTTAACGTCATAATTTATGAGAATAATGCAGAAATAACCTATGACTATTTACCCAAAAATGTCATGGCTGATGAGAATCAGATGATCATACTATTCCAGAATCTCATTAGTAATGCTATCAAGTATCGCAACAATGAAAAACCAAAAATCCATATATCAGCTCAGAAGGAGCGAAATTTTTTTATTTTTAAGGTGGAAGATAATGGAATAGGTATGGATTCTAAATATCTAGAACGCATTTTCACCATTTTTCAGAGATTACACACGCATAATGAGTATGAAGGTTCTGGAATTGGTTTGTCTATTGCCCAGAGAATTGTGCATCAGCATGGTGGTGAAATCTGGGTTGAATCCGAACCTGGAAAAGGCAGCACATTCTGTTTTACCATTAAGATTTGATTAAATTCTTTTTTAATATATTCTAATTATTAAGTAATTCTAATAAAACCACTGCATTGTTATGTTTTTCATCCTTGGCTGCGTAAATAAGAGATATATTCCCCAATTTTTCTTCTAATTTTTTGATCTGAATTAATAATTCACTTTTTTCTTTTAGTTCATCCCTGTATTTAGACTGGAATTCTTCCCACTTGTTAGGATCATGTCCAAATGATTTACGAAGTTCACTTGATGGAGCAATTTCCTTTAGCCATAGGTCTATTTTCAGTTTTTCCTTACTCACTCCACGAGGCCACAAACGGTCAATTAATATTCTAAAGCCATCACTTTCCTTAACTTCTTCATAAGCTCTTTTTATTCGGATCATTTAAACCCCGTTTTTTTTATTTTTACAATAATTAAATTTTATACAACAAATTAAATTTCGATAAAATGATCAATAAATATCTTTTACTTGGATTCTGCCCCCTTTTTCACAGTAAAATAAATCCAACTAAATTGTATTCCATTGCAACGGGGCATCTTACACATTTACATCCCCATTTTACAAATTCACAAGTGGAACGACCTCTTGAACAAATTAATATTTATTTTTAAAAAAAGTTGGGAAAAGGGATAAGATCCCTTATTGTTTTTTCCGGGTGCTGATAAATCCGCCGAGTACCATTAGGATAGCTAATACTATTCCTGCGAGTGGTATTCCTGTGTTTTGCATTCCAACTGTGTTACTGGTTCCGCTTGCTGCATTTACTGGTGGCACTGCATTTAAACTGAGGGAACTGACTCCCATGCTGTTGATGCTATAGGTTTCTGATGCTATGGATGCACTGAATAGGTAGATTCCGGGTCCTATAGTCCATCCAGAGATGTAGAGGTAGGGGTCGCCTACTGTGACGTTGTTGAATGTCCAAGTTATGGTGGTCCCGTTCTGAGTCCAGGTTCCATCACCCTTGATTTCGGATATTACGAATCCTTCGGGTAAAGGGATGGTTATGGTAACGTTAGTTGCATAGTCTGGTCCGTTGTTACCCAGTTTGTAGGTTAAGGTGAATGTTTCACCTGGTCTGGGATTGTTTTTGTTGCTGGTTATCTGGATGTAGATGTCTGATTGGGGTACATAGATTGTAGCGTTTGTCTGGTTGGTTGTTCCTATGAGAGTTGCTGTGTTTGTGGTGTTTTTACCAGCCAGTAGACTTGTTACTTCTCCAGTGAGGTTTAATGTAGCATTTTCACCTACGTCAAGGTTGAGTGTCCATATTCCTGTTTCAGAGTTGTAGGTTCCTTTAGAATGAGTTATTGCAACGTTATTGAATCCGGCTGGCATTATGTCTTTTATCTGGATGTTAGTAGCGTCGCTGGGTCCGTTGTTGTGCACGGTTACTGTATAGGTGATTGTGTCTCCTACGTCTGGCCGTGGGTTGTTCACTGTTTTTTCTAGTTCAATGGCATATTCTTGTTCTACAGTCGTGAATACAGTATCAGAGGTATTATCTGGGTCTGTTATGTGGGTAGATGAGGTTATGCTCACGGTATTGAATAGTATGGTATCTGCTGGTATTGATGATGAGACTGTTCCATTTACAGTTATAATGCATGAACCACCTGCGGGAAGAGTTCCCAGGTTAATGTTCAAATTTCCAGTTCCGGATGTGGGGCCAGAAGCTCCTCCAGAATATTCAGCAGTCCATGAAATATTCGATATGCCCATGGGGAATGTATCAGATATGATAACACCGGTAGCAGTATCTGGTCCATTATTAGTGGCTGTTATGGTGTATGTGATTTGATTTCCGGCAATAACTGTGTCTGGAGCGGTTTTGCTGATGGTTAGGTTGGCTGCGGGTATGATGTTAATATACGCGGCTTCAGTGTCAATGGTTGTGTATCCGTCGGCAGTGGCATTTACTCTAACCGGGTTAAATAAAGGATTAACAGCTCCTTCAATTGCATAGAAGGTGGCAGTCAAAACACCGGCAGTTGTGTTACCTGTGAATGAATGGCTAATTACTGAACTATTAAAGCTTCCCCAGAGCACATCCAGGGTTATACTCCCGTCAGGTATATTGCCACCAGTTAAAGGACTCCCACCGTTGATGTGGTTGAAATCTGCAGTGATATTTGATGTTTCCCCGTTGTTTATGTTGTTGGGAGTTGTGTTAACGGATAAAATTATCCATGGATCTGATAACACGTCACAACCAGTTTCCATCACAATGAGGTTGTTGATGGTTGATGGATCAGTGTTGGATCCCCACCAGTTAAGTGTGGCATTTAAAGACCCATAGGCAATATATATGGCATTGCCTTCAGATGCAGTGTTATTCACAATCCGGTTGAACTGGATGATGTTGTTGGTGTAATCTCCGTCATAGATGTAGAAGGCTCCACCATAATTGCTAGCATAGTTCTCAGTGAACACATTATTTTTAACTGTTACCAGGAAATTGCTCTGGTAGTTCTGACTCAAGATGGCTCCTCCACTTCCTGCCGAGTTTTTGGTGAAAGTACAGTTGGTGATATTCATGTTAGCCATGTTACAGATGGCTCCACCACTATAGGTATTGTAACTGTTAGGAACCCAGTTTCCCATGAATACTGTGTTAGAGATGGTTAGATTTCCGTCACTGTAGATTGCCCCTCCAAAATAATCTGCATAGTTATTGGAGAATGTGCAGTTTAGGATATTCAGATCTCCCTGGTTCAAAATAGCTCCACCAAAACCAAAACCGGTTCCATTGGTCAGGGTAAGGTTTCCAAGTGTTACACTTACTCCGGAACTTATAAAGAATATTCCGCCATTACCATCAGCATTGATAATAACACCAGTTCCAGAACCTGGTATCCAGGTGTCCTGGAAAATGGTCATGTCTTTATCAATACTCAATCCACTATCTAATGGGTCTTTGTATTCTCCGTTGGCGATGTGTATTCTGCCATTTGATCTAACTTCGCTTATTGCCCTATTTAATGTGAGGAATGGATAACTTGGACTACCGTTTCCAGTATTGTCGTCTCCAGTGGTGGCAACGTAGATATCATCCCTGTCCATTATTCTTATTGTGGTGTTTACAGTTTGTCCATCAACAGTGGCATTTACGGTTGCAAATCCTCGTGTTAAACCAGCAGTGAAGGTAGTTGTAGCGTTTAAACCATCACTGATAATGTCATTTAATGGATTTAGATTTCCTAAACTGTTAACATCAAAAACTACATCAACAGGAGGAACAACACCTAATGAGGAAGTGTCATCACCGTTTGAATTGTATTTCAAACTAACACCTACCACAGAACTTTCACCGGTTCCAATTAACTCGGAAGTGGGATTAATGGTAAGTATAATCCATGGATCAGCATATACTGAACCTCCATATACATAAATCAGGTTAGAGATGGTCATTGGATTGACATTGGAACCCCACCAGTTATTGGTGGCATTCAAAGTGCCCTCACTATTCCAAATGGCAGTACCATAATTTGCGATGTTTCCATAGAATCTGTTGAAATGAACTTCAACAATATTGGAAGCACCTACATTATTGTAGATAGCACCACCAAAGTATGCGTAGTTATTAAGGAATGTACAACTGGTTACTTCCAAATTAGCATACATGTTTTCAATAACACCACCCAGTGGGGTGTAATAACCGACTCTTCGTCCATTGTTGGTGAAAGTACAGTTGGTAATGGTCATAGCGCCATATATATTATAAATGGCACTATCGCTGCTTGCATAATTACCACGGAAGGTGCTGTTAGAAATATTACTGGTCCCTTGGAAATTGGATATGGCTCCGCCACGATCTTCGGCAACGTTATCATCGAAAGTACAACCAGTAACATCCAACGTACCAAGCAGGTTACCAATTGCCCCGCCGTAATGGTATATACCAAGTGTTCTATCGTTAGTGAAAGAACAATTGACTACTCTCAAAGTACTCTGATAATTATAGACAGCACCACCACCTTCAAGACTTGATTGGGAATTTGCAGTGTTATTGGTGAAACTACAATTTTCTAAAGTTAAAGTACCCTGATTGTAGATAGCACCACCAGAACCAGTTGTATATCCATTGGTTAGGGTTAGATTACAGATGGTAACTGTAATCCCTGGTTGAATATTGAATACCCAACTGTTATCGGTTCCGTTGATTATGGTACCACCCTGGCTTTCACCGGTAATGTTCATATTCTTGTTTATGGTAATGTTGGTGTTGCCAGTTCCAGTGTATTGTCCATCAGCTATTTGCACTATTCCATTAGAGTCTACGGTTCCGGTTGCATTTCCAATGGTGAGTTTGGCATGTTCCCATGAAGAGCCATCATTGGTATCATTTCCACTGGAACCATTCACATAAATGGTTGCAGCCGAAGCAGAACTAACACAAAAAAGTACTGTTAACCCGATAAACAGTGAAAGAATGAGTATTTTAGTTGTAATTAATTGTTTTCTTATCTTTTCACCTCCTTTATGCCTAATAATCTAAAATAACCAGATATTGATTAGTGTTAATAGTTAATAAAAGCAGCACTTTTACGATTAAAAGGAAAAATTTATAAATAATAACAAAATTCAAATATCAGCTTAAATTTGCTAAATTAGTTTATTCTATTGTTTTATAGGTATATGATATAAATAAAGCTTTCATTATTTAAAGAGTCCTGAATTGCCTCTATAATGATACTTTTGATAAGTGAATGATAGTTTGATTGAAATTTTAAATGAAAAAAAGTTGGAAAAGGGATAATGTCCCTTTTATTGTTTTTTCCGGGTGCTGATAAATCCACCGAGTAACAGAAGAATAGCTAAAACTATTCCTGCCATAGGTGCTCCTGTAGTTTGCATTCCTACTGTGTTGCTGGTTGTGGTCGCTGCATTTACTTGTGGCACTGAGTTTAAACTGAGGGAACTAACTCCTGTGCTGTTAATGCTGAAGGTGTCTGATGCTATTGATGCATTGAATATATACGTTCCGGGTCCAGTGGTCCATCCAGATATGTAAAGGTTAGGATCGCCTACAGTGACATTGGTCATAGTCCAAATCACGGTGTTTCCATTAACAGTCCAGTTCCCATCCCCTTCAATCTTGGATATTACAAAGCCATCAGGTATAGGGATGGTTATGGTAACGTTTATAGCATCATCCGGTCCGTTGTTTCCCAGTTTGTATCTTAAGGTGAAGGTTTCACCTACTGTTGGATTGTTTTTGTCACTGATTATCTGGATATATAGGTCAGCTTTGGGTACATAGATGGTAGTGTTTGTTATATTTGTTGTTCCTATGAGTGTTGCTGTGTTAGTAGTGTTTTTACCAGCCATTATAGCAGAAACTTTTCCAGTAAGGCTTAAAGTAGCTGAATTGCCATTAGTAATGTTCAATGTCCATATTCCAGTTCCTTCATCATACGTTCCTTGGGATGGTGTTATGCTGACATTTGTGAAGTCGGATGGCATTACATCATGTATCTGGATATTTGTTGCATCTGATGGTCCATTGTTGTGTACGGTTACTGTATAAGTTACTGTGTCACCCACATCTGGTCTGGTGTTGCTGACAATTTTGTTTAAGCTCACATCGGCCAGTGTGTTTATGGTTGTGTTTATTGTTTGTGATGGTGTGATGGTTCCTGTGGTGTCTGATGTTACTGTTGCGTTGTTTGTGATTATGGTTCCTTTAATCGTTGAAGATGGTACTGTTCCGTTGATGTATATAGTTTTA
>Ga0074198_1000637_pt1 | contig 32396 bp, 36 predicted proteins | sample EPASupsiteSAE323_FD_64527 | JGI IMG/M metagenome (GOLD analysis project Ga0074198, IMG submission 64527) | Bioremediated contaminated groundwater from EPA Superfund site, New Mexico - Sample SAE3-23 | ecosystem: Environmental > Aquatic > Deep subsurface > Groundwater > Contaminated ... | reverse complement strand
AGAGAAGAAATTAAAAAACTTGGTTTCCTAGTTGAAGATTTAGGAAATACCTGTAAAATAAGACCAATAACGTAATTGTTAAATTGCGCTTAATATGTTAATCTAGTTAGTTCATGAAAGGAAACAAATATCAATATCAAATCATTTTGGTTTTAAGTCCAAAAACCGAAGACAAGGAAAAGGTTTTAACTAAAGCTTATTCTTGGTTAGAAAGTAAAAAAGCAGAAATCTTGAATAAAGATCATATGGGTCTTAAAGATTTGGCTTATGAAATTCAGGGTCACAATAAAGGTGATTTTTGGGTTTTGGATGTAGAATCTGAAGAAACTTTAAAAATAAAAGAATTTAATCTTTTATTGGACAGAGAAATAAATATTATTCGTTATTTAATTTTGAAAAAGTAAGAGGAGAAAAACTTATGCCAAGTAGATGTCTCAATAGGGTAATGTTAATAGGTAATTTAACTCGTGACCCAGAGTTAAGATATACTCCAGCTGGTATGGCTGTGGCTTCTTTCGGTTTGGCCACCAATAGAGTTTGGATAACCAAACAAGGTGAACGAAAAGAAGATGCTCAGTTCCATCGAATTGTGGCTTGGAATAAATTAGCTGAACTTTGTTCACAGCTTTTATCTAAAGGTCGAAGAGTTTATGTTGATGGCAGAATTCAATACAGAGATTTTGTTGATCAAGAAAATAATAAAAAACAAATTGCTGAAATTATTATTGATGACATGATCATCCTTGATAATAAAGGTAGTGCTGGTGATCGTGATGTTGCTGGTGATTTGAATGATGCAGATTTAGTAATGGAAACTCAAGATGCTCCAATTGAAGATATTGTTATTCCAGATGATTTGGGAGAAATTCCAATTGTTGATGAAAATAAAAAAGAAGGCGAAATCCCACTTACTGAAGAAAAGAAAGATGAGGAAATGCCTTTTTAAGGAGAAGATATGATAAAGAAAAGTAAAAAAGATAATATTTTAGCAGCAAAAAGAAGAGGCCGAGAAAAAGGTTGTTCTTATTGTAAAACTAATACTCTACCTGTTTGGCAGGATTATGAAAAAATGAGAGAGTTTTTGTCGGCTAGATCGAAAATTGTTGGATCTCAATTTAGTGGAACTTGTGCTAAACATCAACGAAAGTTAGTGAAAGCAATTAAACAAGCAAGACATCTGGCTCTTTTGCCTTTTACAACCCAATAAAAGGCTGAAAAATAATTTAAACCCTCCGATGTTTTTTGGAGGGTTTTTGGTTGGTTTAGATATAATTTTACACCTATAATATTGACTTTTAGGGTATTTATTGATAGAATTTCTCCTATAAATCAATAAAATAGCTTTATTGATTGAACTTTAAAATATTTAGGCGAAAGCTAATAGGGAATAAATTTTGTTCTTTGTTAGCTTTCGCTTAAAGAAGCGGAAAGTAAATTTGTGGAGTGGTAATTATGAAAAAATTTAAAATTAATTCTGATCGCAGGTTTGGAGTAGAGTTGTCTCTAGGTGAAAAAGGTGAAATATCCATTGATGATGGTTATGATAGTCCTGATCATAGAGACTTTTCTGCTGGGCAGTATTTTGGCAATGATGGAAATGGTGTGAGTTTTGTCATTCATACGGATTTTAATCTTGTCCCACCAATAGTTGATCTTTATATGATGAACAGCGATAAACAGCCGGCAAAATCACAAAAGGTGATTGATTACCTAGTAGAGGTAATAGGTTGTCAGCCGAAATCAAACGATGAAGTCAGATATTCTGGGCCTTACGACTTATTTAAGGGCTGTATGACAAAAGTATATACTTGGGAAGAAACAATAGAAGAAATTGTAGATTCACCAAGTGAACTCAACGACATTAATTAAATTATGATCAATAAATAAAATTACTTTCTGTGACACCCATTCACAGGGATCAAAAATTGAAGATTAATTTCTTCGTTTTTGGTTCTTGTGTTTGTGGTGTTTGTTTATATAGATAACTCTCTATACTGATGAGTCCCGAAGGACGAAAAACAAATTTTAAAACCCCGCCAGCGCGGGGTTTTTTCGGCCAGGGGCCGATCAGCCTGTGGCTGAGGTAATGTGGGTATAATTTATACCTATAATATTGACTTTTAGGGTATTTTTTGATACAATTTCTATTATAAATCAATAAAATAGCTTTATTGATGGACATTAAAAATATTCGAACGAAAGTCGTAATAGGGAGAAAAGAATATATGGATGAAAAATGAGAGGAGTGTAATTTTGTGATACCTTATTGTGAACAATTAAAGGGGAAATTTGGTTATAGTGATAGGTCTATGATGCCGCCTCCTTCTGAGACTGGAAGCAATGTTGTCCAATTTCAATATACAACTGGTTGTAGCCATAATCTTTGCACTTTTTGTGATATGTATAAAGATGAAAACTTTACTGTAAAAGGTATCCCTGAATATAAAAAACATGTCGATTTTGTTTTAAGAAAAATTTCTCCTTGGTGGCAAAAGTCAAATTTGACTAGAATTTTTATAGGCAGCGGCAATGTTTTATCGGTAGAAACTGAAGAGTTAAATGAGGTAATACAATATTCACTTTGGTCTTTTAGAGAAAAGATAGGAAAAAATCCTGAAAGGTTAGCTTTGTATGGAAATACAATGGATATCTTGAATCATGACTACGATGGAATGCATTTTTTAAATTGTGGCGGAACATGTCATAGAGGTTGTTCGGTAAACAAATTTGGTACTAGATTGGGACTAGGTGTGGTTTATTGGGGTTTAGAAAGCGGTTGTGATGCGGTATTAAAAATTACAGGTAAAGGTTATTCTGGAGAACAAGCAGTTGATGCTGGTAATTGTTTGGGTAATGTTGACGCTTCAGTTATGATTATGCCGGGTTTGGGTGGAATGACTTTTTTTAATGAGCACATAAAAGATACAATTGAAGTTTTGAACGAAATTGAACCAAAATGGATTACTTTTATGGGTTTACAAGTTAAAGAAAATACCCCTTATTCAAAATGGATTAATGAACAGGAAAAACATAATAAAAACCGTAATTTGTGTGATGAAGAGAAAGTTGAACAGATAGCTCAAATTATTGAGGGCCTTTGGTTTGAAACAACAATTGGTATTCACGGGGATAATATTCATAATGGTTTTTGTAAAAATCCGGTTTCTCTTGGATCGATAAAAAGTTATGATAGGATTGATGGTCGTCAAATTGCTCGAAGATTGAGGCGAATGATGTAATGTTTTAACACACCTACTAAAGAAGAATAAAATGAGAGATATTGTTTTATTCTTTCTTTGGCTGGGTGGTGTTTGTTTATATAGATAATTCTCTATACTGATGAGTCCCGAAGGACGAAAAACAAATTTTAAAACTCCGCATTGGCGGGGTTTTTTGGTTATAATGTAATAATGAAAGCGAAAGAAAAAGGTACATGGGTTATTAGATTACCTGCTAAGGCTAAGCTTTTAGTTGAAGTTGGTGATAAAGTTGATGCGGGACAAAAGTTGGCTGTTTTTAACAGTCATACAGTGGAAACTTTTAGTTATAGCGGGGATTTGGCAAAAATAAGTGAAAAGAAAAGAGAAGAGTTGGACAATTTTTTTAAAGAAAAAACAGTTCAAGCTGGAGAGGTTTTTTACGAAATGGGATTTTTCAGAAATAAAATTTGTTTTCCATTGACAGGTGTTTGTTTGGGATTTGATGAATTCAAAAATTTGAAAATAGAAAAAGTTGAAGATGAAGAAAGGGAGATTTTTTCGCCGATTGATGCAAAGGTGGAAAAAATAGAAGAAGGAAAAATGGTTTTGGAGTTTGGGGCTAAAGAATACGAAGGTAAAGGATTAAATGAATTAAAAGCTTGGGGGGAGGGAGAAATTAAAATTGTTGATGAGGTTAAATTTCTAGATTATGAGATGGATGATAATATTTTGTTTACTAGTAATTTGGATAAAGCCTTTTTATTGAAAGCTCAGGTGGTGGGAGTTAAAGCGGTAGTGGTGAGAGACTCTGAGGAAGAGAATATTAAGGGAGTTGATATTGATATTCCAGTATTAAAATTAGAGAAGTCAATATGGGATGAATTTATGAAAGAGAATTTAGGAAAGAAAAAAAAGATATTAGTAAATGCCAAGATGGACAAGCTGTTATTAGTGTTAGAATAGATGATGAAATTTAGAAACATAAGAAACCTTTTTGTAATTTTGGCCTTATTATCGATTGTTTCTTTGGTTAGTTTTAAAATTGGGAGAGAAACTTCTGGAGTGGTGACAAGTGATGATGGAGATAAATTAAATTTGACTTTAATGTGGAAGGTTAAAGATAGATTAAGTCAGACATTTTTAGAAAAAGACAAACTGGTTGATAAAAATATGGAATATGGGGCGGTTAAAGGAATGGTAGCGGCATTAGATGATCCATATACGGTATTTTTAACTCCAGATGAAAATAAAAGTACAAATGAAACTTTAGCTGGAGAATTTGGTGGAGTAGGAATTTCTTTAGGGTATAAAGATAAAACATTAGCAGTGATGTCGCCATTGGCAGGTACTCCAGCTGAAAAAGCAGGGGTGAAAGCGGGAGATTTAATCTTACACATAACCGATAAAGATAATAACATCGACAGAGATACAACAGATATTGCCCTAGATGAGGCAGTAAGTTTAATTAGGGGAAAAGTGGGGACTGAGGTGACTTTAAAAATGTATCGCGAAGGTAAGAGTGATTATTTTGATGTGGTTTTGAAAAGAGATAAAATTGTGGTGCCAAATATAACTTTGGAGTGGAAACAGCAAGATGGTAAAAAAATAGCTTTGGTGCGAATAAACCAATTTACTGAAACTTTATTTACTGATTGGCCAAAGAAGGTGGAAGAAATTAACGCAGAAAAAGCCAAAGGAAATTTTGGAGGAATTGTTTTAGATTTAAGAAACAATCCGGGTGGATATTTACAGGCTAGTGTTTTCGTGGCTTCTGATTTTGTAAAAGAAGGAACGATCGTGACACAAAAGTCTTATGATGGCCGAGAAGAGAAATATAATGTTGAAGAAGGTAGAGGGAATTTTTTGGATGATAAATTAGTAGTGTTGATCAATGGAGGATCGGCTTCGGCATCAGAGATTTTAGCTGGGGCACTTAAAGATTATAATAGAGCAAAATTAGTGGGAGTAAAAAGTTTTGGTAAAGGGACAGTGCAACAGCCAGAGGATTTTGCTGATGGTAGTGGTTTGCATGTAACAATTGCCAAATGGTTATTGCCGAGTGGAAAAAATATTCATAAAGAGGGGATAATGCCTGATGTGGAGGTAAAAATTCCTGATGATGCTAAAACAGATGTGCAATTAGAGAAGGCAATTGAAACACTCTTAAAATAATTTTATGAAAAAAGGGATATTAGTGGGATTAATTATAGGAGTGGTGGTGATGTTTTTGGTTTTTAAATTTGGATTTGGAAAAGAAATTACTAATACAACTAAAAATGAAATTGTGGATGAAGAATCGGTGGTGACAAGAGTGGTAGAGAAAGCAACTCCAAGTGTAGTGACAGTTTCAATGGTAAAGGTAGATGGTAGTGGTAATCAGGATGTGGGGAGTGGTTTTATCATTAGTAATGATGGTTTGATTGTGACCAATAAACATGTGGTGGCAGATACAACGCTTAAATATAAAGTGGTGATTGGAAAAGATGAAATAGTTGGAGTTGAAAATATTTATAGGGACCCATTAAATGATTTGGCCATTCTTAGGGTTAAAAAAACTGGTTTAAATGCAGTTGAGTTAGGGGATTCTGATAAATTAAAGGTGGGACAATCAGTGATTGCAATTGGAACAGCTTTGGGAGAATTTAGATCAACAGTGACAAAAGGGGTAGTATCTGGATTAGGGAGGGGAATTGTGGCTGGATCGGCTGAAAATACTGAAAAATTGGATAATGTAATTCAAACTGATGCGGCAATTAATCCAGGAAATTCTGGTGGTCCATTATTTAACTCGGGTGGTCAAGTGATTGGAGTGAATGTGGCCGTGTCGGCAAATGGTCAAAATATTGGTTTTGCGTTGCCGATAAATTTAGCCAAAGAATCGGTGGAATATTTTAGAGCGACAGGGGAGTTTGATAGACCATATTTGGGTGTGGGTTATAAAATGGTAAATCAGGAGGTGGCAGTAAAAAATAAAGTGATGGCTGGGGCATGGGTGCAACAAGTTTCTGATAATAGTCCGGCTAAAAAAGCGGGAATTAAAGTTGGAGATATAATAACTGAAGTTGACTCTGAAAAATTAATAGATAGTGACAATGGAGATTTAGTAAAAGTGGTTAACAAGAAAAAAATTGGAGATGTAATTGAGGTAAAAATTTATCGAGACAAAACAGAGCAAATAATAAAAGTGACTTTGGAGAAAAAGGAAAGTTAATTATCCTAATTTTTCTAATTTAGAAATATTAATTAGAATAGCACCTTTTGCTGAAAGTCCCTTATTTTCGATCATATTCTCAACAAATTGTTTCCATTTTCCTTGAGTAAAGTATTTTGCAGTGCCAGATATTTTATAACCATTCCAATTTTTATTCCAGACTGCAAGACAAACATTGTTATTAGAAATTAAATTTTCTTTGGTTTGCTTCATAAAATTATCTGTTATTAAAATTTGATTATTAGACACAACTTTTACGTACGCAACAGCAATTACATTTGGTTTATTAGTGTTATCAATTGTAGAAAAAGCAATAGGATTATTTTCAATTATTTTTTTAACATCAGAATTAATTTTTATCATGTAGTTATTATACCGTTTCTTTAATTACATTTGATCTTAGTTCTCCTGTAGGATTTACAGCTGGTGTGGTTGTTGGATTATAAAGTGTTTCTAAGTTAATTTTTTTAGATTTTAATCCGTTCAACACTTCTAGTGGTAATTCATCAATAATAAGAGTTTTTTTAACATTATCCCAAGTTATAGCTTTGGTTGGACAAACAGTTAAACCGCCACATTCATCAGAGTTGTCACAAATTTTGAAATTAATTATAGCTGGCATAAACGAATTTTAACAAAATGCTTATTTGTTTTCTTCAACTGGTTGGTCGAGGACGGTGAGCTCGAGTAATAAGTCGTCTAAATTACCTTGCATAATGGAATCTAAGTTGTTGAAAGATTTGTCTATCCTGTGGTCTTTTACTTGATTTCTGGGGTAATTATATGTTCGAATTTTATCAGCTCTGGTTGATTGACTAATACCCGAACGACCGGCGGCTATTTCGGCTTGTTTTTTTTCTTCTTCTATTTGCCAAAGTTTATTTCTCAAAAGATCAAGAGCAATTTCTCGATTTTGTTGTTGATATCGTTCGGTTCGAACATCAAACATAAGCCCAGTAGGTTTGTGGACCAAATGAACGGCGGTGGACACTTTATTAACATTTTGACCACCATTGCCACCGGCACGGCAAGCAGTGATAACAACATCTTCCATTTTAAAATTAACTTCTTTAGAATCAATTTTTGGCATAATAGCGATCGAGGCAGTTGATGTTTGAAGTCGGCCGCGTTTTTCGGTTACTGGAATTCTTTGGACACGATGGGTGCCTGCTTCGTATTTTAATTGATTATAAGAATCGAAACCAGAAATTTGAATAATATTTTCATCAAGTTGGCTGACTTTCCAACCAACTTTGTTGGCGTAACGAATATACATATTCATTAAATCACCAGCCCAAATGGTGGCTTCTTGACCTCCTGGACCGGGATGAAATTCCATAATGGCAATGTTGGGATTTATATTTGGCATATTATTTTTTTAAATAAAATTAAAGCCGGCAAATTTATAAGAAATTCTGACGGCTTTAGGGTGGCTAGTTTGATTTTTTTTCTGCTTTTTTAGCAGCTTTGGCAGCGGCATATTTTTTGCCTTGACCAACTTTTTCATTAAATTTATCGATTCTACCTTTAATGTCAACAAATTTTTGTTGACCAGTGAAGAATGGATGACATTTAGAACAAACTTCAACGTCAATCTTTTCTAAGGTTGAACCGGTGGTAAATTTATTGCCGCAAGCACAACTAACTTGGCAATCAAAGTATTTTGGATGAATTCCTTGTTTCATAAGGCTTATTGTAGCATAAATTTATTTTAAAATCTCAGTTAACTCGTTTAAATCAACCAATTTTTGCTCGGTGGTTTTTAAGTTTTTGAGCATGATTTGATTATTTTTGGCTTCATCAGGGCCAATGATGGCAAGATAGGGGATTTGCATGGAATCGGCATATTTTATTTGTTTACCGAGTTTTTCAGGGTCTGGGTAAATCATCGAGGGAATATTTTGGTCACGAAGTTTGGAAACTAAATTTAAAGTATCTTTTTCAGTTTCTGGTCCAAAATTGGTAACTAAAATTTTAATTTTGGATTCATTAATTTGGGGAAGGAGATTTAATTCTTGAATAACATCAACTACTCTCTCAAAACCGAAAGCAAAACCGACGGCCGGAATTTGAGGTCCACCAAGTGTGGAAATTAAATTGTCATAACGACCACCACCACCAATGGCTCCCATTTTTGGTTCGGTGACACAGACTTCAAAAATAGTACCGGTGTAATAATCACAGCCACGGACAAGGGTGGGGTCGAAAATGTAAGCGTTATCGGGGATGTTTAGTGCTTTTAAATTGTTAAAAATTTGTTTTAAATTGTCGTCTGGCTGAGCTAATTTGATATATTTGAAAATGTCGTCAATTTGAGTATTAGATAGGCCTTTTGAAGTGAGTTCTTTTTTTACTCCATCTTCACCAATTTTGTCTAACTTATCGATACTTTGAAGTATAGAATTTTGATTATTTTGAATGTTACTTTTGGATAAAATGTCGAAGAGAATTGGTCGGCTGTTGATTTTAATAATGGCGTTTTTGAAATTTAATTTTTGGGTGCCGATATAGATAATGGAAATAATTTCGGCGTCGGCAATGGAAGAGGTGGTACCAAAAATATCTATATCACACTGAACAAATTCTCGGTAACGGCCTCGTTGAGTATTTTCGGCACGCCAGACTGGTTGGATTTGATATCGCTTAAATGGGAGCTGAATTTCATTGTTGTAGATAGCTAAAACTTTGGCAGTGGGGACAGTTAAATCGTAACGAAGACCAATGTCACGGTCACCGTTGTCTTTAAAAAAATACCCCAATTTATCATCAGTCTCATTACTATATTTACCTTTTAAAACAGAAGCATATTCTAGAGCTGGAGTTTCGAGGGGTTGAAAACCACAATTTTCAAAAATTTCGGTTAAAGTATTTTTGACATAATTACGAACTGCCATTTCCTTTGGGAGAAAATCACGAAAGCCTTTTAATGTTTGTGGTTTATTAGTCATGACTGTATTTTAAATCAAAGCGACTTTGAAGTAAAATGAATTATGAATATAGTTAAATTAAATTCAAGTGATTGGGAGTTGAATGTTGATTTGGATGGGGGGAGAATAGAATCACTTAGAAAAAATGAAGAATTGATTCTGGGAAGTTTTGAAAGAATTGATGGAAAGATTGGCAATACTCATCTTTGTGTGCCGAATTTTGCTAATGATGGGGTGGAAAAATATGGTTTGCCATTTCATGGGATTTTTAGGAATGCAAAATGGAATTTAGTTAGCCAAAATGATGATTTACTAGAAATAGATTGTGAAGTTGATGGATTTTATGTTCGACAATTATTTGCTTTTATAAATGGATCTTTTGATCAAAAGGTAATAATTGAGAATATTGGTGAACAAGAAAAGCCAGTTAATGCTGCGATTCATAATTATTGGTCGAGTGATTTGGGATGGGATGAAGTGTTTTTAAATGGAATGAATGTAAGCACATTGATAAAGAATAGTGAATTTATTAATTTAAAACAGCTAAATGATTTGAATATTCCTGGAAAACCCAGAATTAAATGGCAATTATTTGGATTTAATTCTGCTAAATTATGGACTGCCTTTTTAGAAGAATCGGGGAATAAGATTTTTGATAAAAATTATTTTTGTTTGGAGCCGATAATGCAGAGGGACGAAGGGTTCTTTGGTAGTTTGGAATCGATGCTAAGCCCAAAAGCGAAACTAGAATTAAGACAGACGATTTTGGTAGGTTAAAAAAAGTACTTTTGGGGTGGTATATCGGACTTGAACCGACAACCTCAGCTTTCACAGAGCTGCGCTCTAACCAATTGAGCTAATACCACCATGAGATAATTACTTGGTTATTATATCAAGCTTTGGGGATTTTTTGAAAAAAAAGGTTATTTCTTGGGAGTAGGACTTGGGGAAGTCGAGTTGGAAACTGAATTAAGGGTAATTATTTGAGAAACATTGAAGCTTTTGGCAGTTTTAGCGTCTGGTTGAATTATGGCAATAATTTTTTGACCAGACTTAAGTTTATTAATTGTTAGGGTATTACCAGCTTGGTCGATAATTTTGGTTTTTGAATCGGTTTTGATTTGGTATTGAACGTTTTTGTTTTTTATAGGAATTAAAACTAACACATTTGAAGTTTGGGAAATGTCGGCGATTTTTCCAAAAATTATTTCATTTTTGTTTTCGATGGCTTCTGGGGTGATGACAATAATTCTTTTAGCATCGAAACCATCATATTGATTGTAGTAGCCCATGGATAAAATCATTTGGCCTGATTTTAGATTGTCGATTTTAATTTTATTTTTTTTAGCATCGATAAAGGTAGTATCTTCGGTGGTGGTAATTATTTTAGAATTATTTTTATTATTAATAGTGATTTGTCCGTTTTCTATTTTGGATATTGTGCCAACAATGGCTTTGGGGGTGTTAGTTGAAGCAGAGGACTCACTGTTAGTGTCGATTTCTTGAATTTCTTTTACTTTTTTAGCCACCATTTGTCGAACTTCTTCAGTTAAATTTTTATCCGAATTTGAGGCAGAAACAGAAGCTTCTTTGGCAAGTATTTGATTTGGAATAAATAAAGAGAAAATAAAAGATAAAAGTAAATGCATATTAAATTTTGGTGGTTGAATAAGTAAGGGTAATTTCTGTTTCGTCTTGATTGTCATCTTGATCAATACTACTGATTTTGATTGGGTTAATACCACTATCAAGTTCAATACTTATATTAAAAACACCGTTGGAGTTGCTTTTATCACTAAAAGTTTTGGAAGGAGTGGAAATTATTATTAGACTATTGGGTTTAGTATTGCCTTTAATATTAGTTTTTGACATGGAGATAACAGAGTCGTTTTCGGGGGAGATAATATTGATAGGTGATTTTTTTTCGGAGATTGGAGTAACAGAAACTTGTGTTGACATTTGGGTATCGGTGGGAATGGGGGAAATCGTAGTGGCGTTTGGTTTGGCATTATTTTTATTGAGGGCAAAAAAAGCTCCGGTGGCGCCGAAACCTAAAATTGCACCGAGAATAATGGCAATAAAATATTCTTTTATCATCTGATGATATAGATGATATCACAAAAAATCGAACTGAGGTGATAGAATTGAACTATATGGAAATAAAAGTTTTGGAAAAAAATTCGGTTTATTTAAAAGGTAAAAAGGAAAATATTTTAATTAATCCGAGCGAAAAAAGAAGAGAGGATTCTAAATATCCATCAAGAGTTTTTTTATTTACGTCGGAGAAATACGATGGAATGGGTTTTGGTGGCGATCGAATTTTGATTAGAGCTCCAGGAGAATATGAAGTTGGTGGAGTGGAAATAAACGGTTTTCCTGCTGGCGAAGAAAATACTTTTTTTATTATTAATATTGATGGAGTTAAGGTGGTATTTTTGGGGGATTTGGAAGAAAGTTTGAGTGATAAAAGAATTGAAAAAATTGATTCGGCTGATGTATTATTGGCTCCAGTTTTAATTAAAGGTGATTCGAGTGGAAAATTGATTTTGGATTGGGCTAAAAAATGGGGAGTAAATTATTTAGTTCCGATGGGTTATAGTGATGAAGATAAAACTAATTTAGATAAATTTTTGGATCAGGTTGACCAGGAAGGGTTGGAAGCCGTTGAATCTTTGAAAGTTGATAAAAACGATTTACCTGATGGTTTGGAATTGAGAGTATTAAAAAAGGTATAATACAGATATGGCAACAGACGTAATCAGATTACCGCCCAGTTCGGAGGAGGCAGAGGTTTGTGTATTGGGATCAATTTTAATTGACAATGATGCGGTTTTAGCAGTGTCGGAATTTTTGAGACCAGAACATTTTTATAATGCGAACTATGGCAAGATTTACGAGGCAATGATGAAACTCTATGAGGAAAGAATGCCAATTGATATTGTGACGGTGGCAGAAAAACTAAAAGAGTTTAAGATTTTAAAAAAAATTGGGGGTAAAGGTTTTTTAACTAGATTAGCAAGTGAGGTGCCGACAGCAGCAAATGTGGAAAGTTACGGACGTATTATTAAATCATTGTCGGCCAAAAGGGAATTGATTTCGGCAGCTGGAAGAATTAGTGAAAAATCTTTTGATCCAAGTTTACCGGCTGATCAATTATTAGATATTGCGGAGCAGGAAATTTTTTCTTTATCACAAAAACATTTAAAATCGATTCCGACTTCATTGAAGGAAGTGTTGACAGCAAGTTTTGATCGATTGGATGAATTGCAAAAAATGGGGACGGGATTAAGAGGAGTTTCGAGTGGTTTTAATGGATTAGATAATATTTTGGCGGGAATGCAAGACAGCAATTTGTTGATTTTGGCAGCTCGTCCTGGTGTGGGTAAAACAGCTTTTGGTTTGAATATTGCTCGATACGTAGCAGTGGAAAAGAAATTGCCAGTTTGTGTGTTTTCGTTGGAAATGAGTAAGGAGGAATTGGTCGATAGATTATTGGTAAGACAGGGATTAATTGATGCTTGGAAATTGAAAACAGGACAATTGTCAGTCAATGATTTTGATTCATTATCAGAAGCAATGGGTGTGTTAGCTGAAGCACCTTTGTATATTGATGATACTCCTGGGTTAACAGTGACCGAATTGAGAACTAAAGCCAGAAGACTTCAAGTGGATAAAGGGATTAAACTTATTGTGGTGGATTATTTGCAGTTAATGCATGGAGGTACTCGTGATAATCGGGTGCAAGAAGTGGCAGAAATTTCTCAAGGATTAAAAAATTTAGCCAGAGAATTAAAAGTACCAGTTTTAGCAATGGCACAATTATCGAGGGCTATGGAGGCGAGGGGAGGACGACCTAGATTATCTGATTTAAGAGAATCGGGAAGTATCGAACAGGACGCTGATGTTGTGTTCTTTTTGTATCGAGAAGACGAAGAAGTTAGAGAGATGGTAACTTGTAGTGTGGAAAAACATAGAAATGGTCCAACTGGAAGTTTTAATTTGTATTTCAATGGTAAACAAGTAAGTTTCTTTGATGTAGAGAAAAAAAGTGGAAATTGATTATAATGGGATACAGTGTATCGTTCTTGGTTTAATAAAATAAAATATTTTCAGAGTTTTTTGCCATTTTGGTTGTTTTTAATGTTATTTAAGTTTGCTGGAGATACTCATTTTACAGCGATGTCTCCTTTTGGAGAAAGAGTTTTTCCGGTTTGGTTGGTGGGAATTTTTATAGGATTAGCTTCTTTCCTTCAATTAATTTTAGATGTGCCAGCGGGTTTTATCTTAGATAAATATGGATACAGAAAATTTTTAAAAGTGGCGGTGTTGTTGTTTATTTTAGCTGATTCGTTTTTATTTTTAGGGTTAGATAAAAATACTTATTTATTAACATTATTTTTTGGTTCTTTAGGGTGGTTATTTTATGGACCAGGAGTAAATGCATACATTTTGTCGCATACGCCAAAAGAGCATAGTGGTATATTTATCTCTTTTAGAGATACTTTTGATGCAATAGGGGTAGTTTTAGGGACAATTCTTTTTTCAATGGTGATTGATGTTCCTGTACAGGTAATTGCGGCTATTATATTAGTAATTTTAATCGCTACGTTTATTTCGATTTGCTTATCACCAAAAGATATTGTATCTGTTCATGTTGAGAAAAAAACACCAACACAAAATTTTTATATTAAAAGACATTTTTTAAATAAGATAATTAAAATAATTTGTAAATTAGATCCGGCTAGTTGGATTTTATTACTAACAACATTAAGTTCATCAATTTTTTACGCAATTATTTGGTTTGTGATCCCATTGGTAATAGCTCACAATGAAGGATCTGGAATAATGAACTGGTGTTTGGGAATTTTTGATTTAACCGTTATTTTGATAGGTTTTTGGTTGGGTAAGTTAGTAGATAAAATGAATAAAAGAATTTTGGTATTTTTGGGATTACTTGTTTTTTCAGTGGCGGGGATGTTTTTGGGTTTTGATTTTGGAATCTTATTTGTTTTGTTAGGTTTTTTGGCGACAGTAGGGGATGAAATTTCAAGTTTGGCTTTATGGTCTTGGCTTTATGTTTTAGATAAAGAGCATTCAGAAGATGGAGTTATTTCTGGGGTAATTAATTTTTTTTCAGATTTAGGTTGGGCAATTGGTCCAATTTTGGCTGGTTTTTTGTATTCTGGAATAGGACCAGAATTGACAATTGCAGTGGGAGGTCTTTTTATTTTAATAGTTTGGATAATTTATACCATAAAGATTCGAGAATTACGTCCAAAATTTAGTTTGAGTTTAGATCCGATTCCGAAAAAACCACATAAATCTAGAAGTAATAGGTAGTTTGTATTTTAATGATAAGACAGTGAGTTTATTTGATATAGAGAAAAAACAATAGGTATGGTATAAACTATTTGTTTTATGTTTTAGTGGACATTTACAAAAAGTGAGGAGGGAGAGGTGTCAATGGGTATTGATGTGGTTGCTATTATTGGGAAAGATGAGGGTTATTCGCTTATATCCAGCGGAGGTTTGTTGGGGTTATGGGTTAGGATAAAAGACAAGGGAATTGTTATTAAAATGCCTTTTTATTGCTCTGAAGGATTGCAAACAAAATATCGCATTCCATCAATTTTAAATGGCCCAATGATTAAATTAAATTTAAGAGAAGAGGGTTGTCGAGGGGTTGCGACTGTTATTTGTGATGGAGATGGTAATAAGCTGGCGCCATTTTACATTGATCGGGGAACAGCTTGTTTTGCAGCGGATAAAGCTGTTACTGTGAGTGTTAGAAGAGGGGATAAAATTGATATTTTGCGATACGAGTTAGTAGTTGATTATAAAAATAAGATGGTTATTGTTTCAACGATGTATTTAGTTGAAATGAAATCTATTATTCCTAAAAAATATCAAAAATTTTTACCTGCTGTTGAAGCTGCGAAATTGAGATCAAAGTTAAATGAAAATCCTGAATTGCCGACTTTTTGTTTGTTTTAGCTAAAAATGGCTCTCAAAATATTAATGTCGAAAGACTAATATATTTGAGAGCTATTTATTTAAGTAAATTTAGGAGTGTTAGGTTATAATTGATTTACTTTCAAGCCGGAGTGGTGGAATGGTAGACACGCACGACTCAAAATCGTGTGGCAGCAATGCCATGGGGGTTCAAGTCCCTCCTTCGGTACTTAATTGAGATTTTAAAAATATTTATAATTTATGGTAAGAATTTTAGAAATAGACAGTGATTTTAAAAAATTGTATGAGGAAGCAGATAAGTTGTCTAATAAAATTGAATTATCTGAAGTTTTTAAATATAAGCAAATAGGTTGTGCTTTAATGACAGATAAAAATAATATTTATACTGGTGTTTCAGTTAAGGCTCCATCTGGAATGGGTAATTGTGCTGAATATTCTGCTATTGTTGAAATGTTAAAAAATGACGAATATAATATAAAAAAAATAGTTTCAGTCAGAAATGGAGTAATCGTTTCACCTTGTGGTAGATGTAGGGAATTATTAAGACAAATAACTACTGAAAATTTTAAAACCAAAGTTTTAGTAAATGAAAATACTGTGGCTACTATTAAGGAATTACTACCGTTTTCCTGGAATTATCAGGATGGTAAGTAATTAAATCATTAATTTGGAAAGTGTATTAAAATGGTAAAATAGATTATGAGTTTAGGAATTTTAAGAGTTTTAGGAATAATACTTTTCGTCTATTTGACTTGGAGAAGTTTAAGGGAAAATTACGAAGAAGACAAAGTTGTGACGTATTCTTGGTTGGCTTTATTGAGTTTTTTTATTGGGGGAAGGATTGTTTATGGTTTGGTTAATTTTGGTGTTTGGAATGATAGCTGGACTAGTTGGTTTTCGTTTTGGAATAAACCGGGAATGGATTATGTTGGTGGATTTTTAAGTTTAATATTAATGAGTGTTATTTTTTCTAAGATAAATAATTGGAAAATTATACCTTTTTGTGAAGATGGATTAATTAATGATTTGGTATTGTTGATTTGTTTAATGGGGGACGAATTTTTGAGAACAAAATTTGACCTTAAAGTTGGGGCTTATCTGTTGTTGTTGGTAATAATGGTGTTTTTGGTGAATTTTACTAAGAAAAAATATAGATCTTTTGTTTGGTATAAAAGTGGGAAGAAAGGTTTTTCTTTTTTATCAACAGTTTTTGTATCTTTTTTAATATTGGGTTTTTTGGGTATGTTTTTTAAAATTAATATAATCAGCTCTATTTTCTTTTGGGTTATCAGTTTGATTTCTTTAATAGAATTGTGTATCTTAGGAGATGTATATGAAAAAAGAAAATGATAATGTAATTTTAAATTTTCCTAGTCGGTTGTTGTCGCCGATTAAATTGTTTTTGGAAAAAGAGTTGGTTAAACTTAAAAGAACTAAAAAACAATTGAAGAAAGAGGACCCTTTTTTGGATGAAAATCGAACTATTGATAATTCTTTGGAGGAAGATGTTGATGAGCAAATTGGCCACTTTGATAATGAAATCAAAGCTAAGTTTTTAAGCAGGCAGATTGCACAGTTTAGAACTGCATTGACCAGAATTAAAATAGGTAAATATGGGATTTGTGAAAAATGTGGAAAAATGATAGATACTGATAGGTTGGCAGCAAGACCAGAAGCAACGACTTGTATTAAGTGTAGTAAAGAAAGCGAAAGCTAGTATTAGTGTGTTTATGGTTAAAAATTATGGAATAAGTTTTGGAATTGGTGGGGATTTTTTTATCCTATTAAGTGTGGTGTTTGTATGTGTTTTTTTGATTTTGAGTATTAAAAAGGGTGGGTGGTATTGGTTAATTTTTATTGGTGGTTTTTTGAACTTAATTGAAAGAATGATATTTGGATACGTTAGAGATTATTGGAATTTTTTGGGGATAGGGCTTTACAATAATATTAATGATTGGATAATTGGGATAGGAGTTTTATTTTGTTTAATTGATTTATTATGGAAAAAGTCAAAATAATTTTTGAAGACAAAGATATGATGGTGGTGGAAAAGCCGGCATTGATGACGACTACTAAGGAGAAAAGGGAAGAAAGTGAAACGCTTGAGGATTATTTACGGGATATTAGGCCAAATGATTTGCCAAGAAATGGAATCATTCATCGATTAGATAAAGGAACTTCAGGGTTAATTTTGGTGGCCAAAACAGAAGAAGCTTTTTTGGGTTTGAAAAAGCAATTTAAGGAAAGAAGTTTAATTAAAAAATATTATTGTTTGGTGGGTGGAGAAGCTTCTTTTGAGGGAACAATTGATATGCCAATTGCTAGATCGAAATATGTTTTTGCTAGATTTGGAGTGAATGAGGAAGGAAAAAAAGCTTTAACGAAATTTAAATTGATTAAAAAATATAAAAAAGATGGAAAAATTTATAGCTTATTGGATATTGATTTGAAAACTGGAAGAACACACCAAATTAGGGTTCATTTGAGCCATTTAAGATGGCCGTTGGTGGGTGATAAAGTTTATGGAGGAGAAACTCTTAATGGTTTAAAAAGGCCATTTTTACATGCATATAAAATAATTTTTAAACATCCAATAAATAATCAGGAAATTAACGTGGAGATAAACTTACCTGAGGATTTGGTGGAAATTTTAGATAAATATGAAGAATATTAAGGCTAGAAAAACAATTAATTTAAAATTATTTTTGGGATTATTTTTATTATTGTTTTTAACAATATTAGTTTTAATTGGTTTTTTGAAAAAAAGAGATGTTAATGGAAATTTAGATTATAAATTAGGAATAATTGCGAACGATGGAATGGTTTTGGTGTCAATTTCTAATCAACGAAAGATGATTGATGTATTGAATTTAGAATCTGATGTTGACGTATGGATTCCATATGGAATGTCGTGGTATGGCAATACAAAGATTAAAAATGTTTTGGGAAAAGAGAAGAAGATGGATTTAGTAAGAGATATTTTTTGGTATAATTTTGGATTTTTGACAGATAAGATTTTGGTTTTAAATTCGGTTGATGATTGGAAAAAAGATTCAGTATTGATTGATAATTTGGGATTTTGGAATTGGTTTAAATATAGGATTAGCTATGACAAGATGCTTTTAAAAGAGGAAAAAATTGAGGGTAGTTTGGATCAAAATGAATTATTTTTAAGTGAGGTTATGGTTAGAGATTTTTCAGAAAGTAAATTGAATAATGAAGATTTAAGATTGTCGATTTTTAATAATACTGCCGAAAGTGGTTTGGCTGGTTTTATGACTAAAAGATTAGAATGGTCTGGTTTTTCGGTAGTTTCGGCTGATAATAATGATGAAAAAATAGATAAATGTTTAATTCTTTATGGAGATAAAGTTGATTTAAGTTATGGTTGGAAAATGATAAATCAAATTTTTAATTGCGATAAAAAATATAATCAGACGCTGAACGAAAATGAAGTTGAATTATATTTTGGTGATAATTTTGCTTCAATGATAAAATACCCTAGTTATTTAAAATTAAATTAATTTATGTCGGGTCATTCTAAATGGGCAAATATTAAAAATAGAAAAGGAGCTCAGGATAAAAAACGAAGCGAAGCTTTTACTAAGGTGGCTAAAAATATTTTAACGGCAATTCGGGTTGGAGGGGGAGTTACTAATATTGAGGGTAATTTGGGTTTAAAAATAGCAATTGAGAAGGCAAAAGAGGTTAATATGCCAAAAGAGAATATTGACAGGTTAATTGCTAAATTTGAGGAGAGAAAGGCAAATTTAGTAGCCATGACAATGGAGGGATATGGTCCTTTTGGGGTGCCAATAGTAATTGAATTAGAAACTGATAATAAAAATAGGACTTTAGGTGAAATTAAATTGATTTTTAGAAATTATGGTGGAAGTTTGGGTGAAAATAATTCAGTTATGTTTCAATTTAAAAGAGTAGGGGAGGTTGAATTAGAGAAGAGTATTTCTGAAGATCAAGAGTTGGATTTGATTGATGTTGGGGCGATTGATTTTGATGATAATATTATTTTGGTTGAATCAAATGATTTAAATAATTTGGTAAAAAAGGTTGAAGATATGGGTTTGTCAGTTTTGAGATCGGAATTAGTTTTAAGGTCTAATAATCCAATTATGTTAAATTCAGAAGAAGAAGTAGCGAAAATTATGGATATTATGGAAGAGTTGGAAGAAAATGATGATGTAATAAATGTTTTTGCAGGATTCGATTATAAAAAGGTATAATTTATTAATGTCAAAGAGATTTAGATATTTTATTTCGTCTTTATTAGCAGCAGTTGGTTTTTATTTTTTCTTGAACTTGCCTTATGAATCTCATTATTATGGATTATTAATAGGGGTAGTTTTAATAGTTTTTTGCTTTTGGTTTGGATTGGGGATTATGTTTGATAAGAGTGTTTACATTCGTTTGATGTCAATGGTGATGCCAACTGCTTTTTTTATTGGCTTTGCTTTATTTGCAATTTTATTGCCACAAAATTTATTGTTGAGTTTAATGTATAGTTTGTTTTTTGGATTGATTTGTTATGCCATGTTTTTGGTAGAAAATGTGTTTTTGGTGGCGATTGGATTTAGGACACCACCACTTTATAGAGCGGCTTATACAGTGGGATTGATTTTATTATTATTGACTTCATTTTTTTTATTCGATAGTTTGTTTTCTTTTAAGTTAGCATATTGGTTGAATGTACTTTTTGTTTTTGCAATATCGGCAGTAATTTTTTTATATATATATTTTAGTGTGACAATAGAATTGGCAAACGATGGAAAAGATAAAAATATTTGGTATTACATTTTAATGCCATCTCTTTTAGTTTCAGAAATAGCTTTTGTTTTAAGTTTTTGGCCAGTGGGAATTTTTAAGGGATCGATTTATTTGGTGATGGTGGTTTATATTATTAATGGTTTATTGCATGCTGAATTGAGGGGAAGATTGTTTAAGAGGACATGGTTGGTGTTTGTATGGGTGGGAGTAGCAACGGTGTTGGGAATAATATTGACTGGATTATCGGGAAATTAGTCTTGGATGGAAGTGATGGCAACAGTGGTGACAATATCTTCAACACTACATCCGCGGGAAAGGTCGTTAATTGGTTTTTTTAATCCTTGAATTAATGGTCCAAAGGCCTGGCCGCCACTTAATCTTTCAACCAGTTTATAGGCAATATTACCTGAATTTAAGTCTGGGAAAATTAAAATATTAGCTTGACCTTGGATTTTATTGTTAGGATATTTTTTTTCAGATATTGATGGAATAATGGCGGCGTCGACTTGCATTTCACCATCGATAATAATTTTTGGATCTAGATTTCGCACTATTTCAATTGCTTTTTTGATTTTTTCAATTGAGGGCCCAGTGGCACTGTTGTGAGTAGAATAGGAAAGCATGGCAATTTTAGGAATAGCACCAATTAATTTTGTAAAAGATCTAGATGATTGGATGGCAATTTGAGCCAGACTTTCGGCATCGGGATCGATGTTAAGGCCGCAATCAGCGAAAATAAAAACACCTTTTTCTCCAAAATTTTTATTTGGAACTTCCATAATAAAAAAACTAGAAGCAATTTTTTCTTTAGGTTTGGGTTTGATTATTTGAAGAGCTGGACGGATAGTGTCAGAGGTGGAATTATTAGCACCGGCAACCATACCATCGGCCAAACCGGAGTAAACCATAAGAGTTCCGAAATATAGGGGATTTTTAACTAGTTTATTGGCCTCATCGAGAGTTAATCCTTTGTCTTTTCTTAATTCAAAAAGAGTTTGAGCAAATTGATCTTGGTATTGAGAATAGGGGAGGTCGGTAATAAGGTCGGCTATATTTTTATCGCGAATTATTTTAGCGGCTTCTTGAGTGCGAGGGTCGTCGATTTCTGGAAGAACAATTTTTTTATAATTTTTTTTGGCAATTTGATAAATATTTTCGATGGTTGGAGTCATTGGTTGATTATACTATAATTGAAGAACCCAGAAGAATGAAAGACAATACTAAAAAAACACTGAAATATTATTGGAAAACCATGAGTAATTATAAATCGTGGGTGTTTTTGTTGATGGGATCGATAATTGTTGGGTCGGTGTTGAATGCAATTATCCCCTTGTATTACAAGAAGTTTTTTAATGTTTTAGCGGAGAGTGGAGATAAATTTTTGTTGGCTAAAATATTGTTGTCGGTTTTGATGGTTATGGGATTGCTAAAATTAGCAGAATGGTTTTTTTGGAGAGTGGCTTTTTTTACTTTAAATTTTTTGGAATCGAGGGTGATGACTGATTTGAGTAAAAAATGTTTTAATTATTTACATAAACATTCTTTTGCCTATTTTTCCAATACTTTTACTGGTTCAGTGGTTAAAAAAACTAAAGGGTTTGTGGCTGCTTTTGAAGTTTTAGCAGATCAGTTTTTTTATGAATTATTGCCATCATTTACCAAAATACTATTAATTACTGTGATTTTAGGGACGATAAATATTTATTTGGGATTGGGGATGTTGGCTTGGATAATTTTGTTTTTGGTTATTAATTGGATTTTTATTAAAATTAAACTCAAATATGATATTGAAAGAAGCGAGACGGAGACTTCTACTAGTAGTTTTTTGGCGGACACGGTAACTAATAATATAAATATTAAGTTGTTTAATGGTGAGAAAAAAGAAAATGAAGGTTTTGCTGTTTTGGCGGAAAAATTACATAAAATAAGAAAATTTTGTTGGAATTTAAGCACAAAATTTTATGCATTACAATCTCTTTTGTCTGTATTTTTAGAAGTGGGTATTTTTTATTTTGCAATTAAATTATGGAACGAAAATATTTTAACTGTGGGTGATTTTGTTTTGATTCAGTCGTATATTATTTTAGTGATGGGGATGGTTTGGAATTTTGGAAAAGTGATTAGTAGGATATATGAGCGGCTAGCGGAAGCAGAAGAAATGATAATTATCCTAGACACGCCTTATGAGATTACTGATGTTAAAAATGCTGCCGATTTGGTGGTAAGAACTGGAAAAGTTAAATTTAATAAAGTTGGATTTAGTTATGAAAATGGGAATAAGGTAATCGACAACTTTAATTTGGAGATAAAACCAAAAGAAACAGTGGCTTTAGTGGGAATTTCGGGAGCGGGCAAGACTACTTTGACTAAACTATTATTGAGAATGTTTGATGTTCAAGAAGGTAAGATACTAATTGATGGTCAAGATATTTCTAATGTTACTCAAGAGAGTCTTAGGGATAATGTGAGTTTAGTGCCACAAGATCCGGTATTATTTCATCGAAGTTTAATGGAAAATATAAGATATGGAAAATTTGATGCCAGCGATGAGGAGGTTTTTAGAGCAGCAAGATTGGCTCATTGTGATGAGTTTATTTTAAAACTGGAAAAAGGTTATGATACTTTTGTTGGAGAAAGGGGGATAAAGCTTTCTGGAGGAGAGCGTCAGAGAGTGGCTATTGCTAGGGCAATTTTGAAAAATGCACCGATTTTGATTATGGATGAAGCAACTTCTAGTTTAGATTCGGAATCGGAAAGATTTATACAGGATTCATTAGATGAATTAATGAAAGATAAAACGGTAATGATAATTGCCCATAGATTGTCGACGATTAAAAGGGTAGATAGAATTGTGGTGATTAAAAATAAAAAAATTGTTGAAGATGGGACTCATGAAAAATTGATTAAAAAAGAAAAGGGTATTTATAAAAAACTTTGGAATATACAAGTGGGTGGATTTATTAAATAAATGTATTTTTATTGTAAAGATAGGGTAAATTTGGTAGTTTTTGTTTTGGGAATAGGGGAATTGGGGATTAGGATTTAGATTGTAGATCGTGGGTTATTTAATATTTAAAAACAAAGAATTTAGGTTCAAAAGCGGGTATTTTAATTTAAAGTTTATAATTTTTTAATTTTTTTAAGGACAGATGGATGGGGCAGAGGTGAGTCCTATAATATTGGACATCCTATAATATTTTCACGAAATATCCTATAATTTTCACGGAGCAGGTGATATAGTGTGATATAGTCTATGTGGAAAACCCATTTTTTACCGAATGTATCAAAGAGGACTGCCCAAGAGGGAGGAGTAAGAGTTAATTAATGGAAAAATAATAAATGACATTAATTAATTAAGTGAAAAAGACCGAGGGAGGGAGAAGAGTTTTAATGCCTATCTCCTAGCAGAAGGTGGTTAAATTTGCTATGTCGCACAATGTATCTTTTGCGACACTAACTAAAGAGTTAGGCAGGGGGAGTACCGATTTTGTCTTTTTTTAAATTTTTATTTTTTCTTTTATTTTGGCCATATCTTTATTTATTTATTTTTAATAATTAATTAATAAATAAATTCCCTGTTTGGCTGACCTGCCTTATAAATGATCCTTGGGTTTAAAATTTGGGGCTTGACTCCCCTGCGTTATTTTAAAGAGGAGATTTTGATGATTGTGCCTAAAGATAGGTAAAATGAACCTAAGACGTCACCAGAGCCCCTAGAAATGAAGATTAAAAACTATCCGATTTACTTTACCTCTTATTTAATAAATTGAATGGATCTGTCGACAGAAACTGGTAAATGTTTGTTATAATTTATGTTGAATGAAAAAAGAGGTGGAGAATTATTTTGATGAAAAATTAAATGAGAGGGAAGTTTTTGTAGAGTATGTAAATAATAAAGGAAGTGGAAAAGTTAATGAAGATTATTTTTTAATAGGAGAAAATATTTTTGGTGTTTTTGACGGAGCAACTGGTTTGGTTAAATATTTTGATGAAAATGGAAATTCTGGTGGAGCGATAGCAGCACAGATAAGTAAAGAAATATTTTTGAAAGGTGATGCAAGCTTAATTGAATTGACTAAAAAGGCTAATGAAGCCATTCAAAATAAAATGAAAGAATTAAATATAGATGTTTCTGATAAATTAAATGTTTTTTCTACTACGATTGCAGTGGTGAGGTTGAATAAAGAAGAAAATACTTTTGATTGGGTTCAGCTTGGTGATAGTTTAATTTTAGTAGTATACGAGGATAACAGTTTTAAGCTTTTGGTAAATGATTATGATCACGATAGAAACACATTGATTTTGTGGAAAAAATTAAATAAAGAAAATAATCCTCAAAAAAATGAATTGTTTAAATTAGAAACCAATAAAGTAAGAAGATCGATGAACGAAGAAAATGGTTATGGGATTGTTGGTTGTGACGATAGAATGATTAATTTTTTGAAGTCGGGGAGTGAAAGTTTGGATGGAATTAAACATATTATTTGCCTTACTGATGGGATGTTCATCCCCAACCCTGCTCCGGAGAAAGATGATGATTTTGAAAAATGGACAGAATTATTTTTACAAGGAGGTTTAGAAGCGGTGAAGAATTATGTAATAGAGTTAGAAAATTCAGATTTGGAGTTTGTTAAGTATCCTAGATTTAAACCTCACGATGATTTAACGGCAGTGGCGATAAGTTTTTCTAAATAAAGTGTTAAGATAGGTTATATGGAAAATGATTTAAGTATTTTGGTTAGACGTTTTTTGGAGCATTTAGAAATTGAAAGAAATTGTTCTAGATTGACGATTAGGAATTATCAACATTATTTGGAAGTTTTGATGGAGTTTTTGTCTGAGGGAAATAAAGATAAAAAAATAACAGTAAACAATATTACTAGTGATGTGGTGAGAAGATTTAGATTGTTTTTGGCCAGACAAAAAGGGACAGCGGGAGAAATGAAATTAGTGACCCAGGGTTATTATGTAATTGCCCTGCGATCGTTTTTAAAATGGTTGATTAAAAATGATTATAAAGTGCTTCAGCCAGAAAAATTGGATGTGCCTAAGGTTAAAGATCACTCATTAAAATTTTTGGATACTCAGCAAATGGGAAGACTTTTGGTGCAACCACTTCCCTCTAGTAAAAATGGTTTTAGGGATAGAGCGATTTTAGAACTTTTATTTTCTACAGGATTGCGTGTTTCCGAATTGGTTCATTTAAATCGTGACCAAATTAATTTAAAAACCAGGGAGTTTGGGGTGATTGGAAAAGGTGGAAGGGCTAGGGTGGTTTTTATCTCTAAACAAGCGGCTGACTATGTCGCAAAATATTTGATGAGTCGAGAGGATAAATATAAGCCGTTGTTTATTAGAAGTTTAAGACCAAATGAAATTCCAGCCAGTGACGAAAAGACAAGATTAACAACTAGGTCGGTGCAAAGATTGGTAAAACATTATGTAAAATTGGCCAATTTGCCAGTAGAAGCCACACCCCATACGTTGAGACATTCAATGGCGACTGACTTGCTTCGGTCTGGAGCTGATTTGAGATCAGTACAAGAACTTTTGGGACACAAAAATATTGCGACGACTCAAATTTATACCCATGTGACGGATGCTAGATTGCGTGAAGTTCATGAGAAATTTCATTCTGGTAATAAGTCAGAAAAATGAGAACATCCCTCTACCCTATAGTAGGGCAAAATTTCAGAATCTGACTCCCCTGCACCGTTTTGATATTAATTGATTTAATTGATGACAAATTTATCCCTAAATTAGGGTAAAAATAAAAAAATGGGGTATATTAGCAGTCTATCGTTTTGACTGCTAATATGTGCTTATCAAATGCGTATGTCTTATAGTATCGTTAAAAAACAAGTTTTATTTTGTTTTTTCGTCTTCTAGGGCGGAATCGTTTTTGTTGATGACAGTCATAGCGCTTAATTTATCGTCGATGGATTTAAAGCGCATAAGAATTACTCCTTTAGTATTACGACTAAGGGTAGGAATATTCTTTAATGGTAGTTTTATAGTTACTGCTTTTTTGGAAACCAGAACGACTAATTCATCACTTTCAGATACAACTTGGGCTGCAGCAATCTTTCCAGTTTTAGTGCTGAGATTGGCTACTTTAATACCAATACCACCACGTTTTTGAGAGGGGTAGAGATAAACATCAGTTCTTTTACCAACACCATTTTCGGTGACAACAAGAAGATGTCTGAAAGTACCTTTATCTTTTTTATCAAGGCCACTTGGGACGACATCCATGCCAACCAAAATATCGCCTTCTTTAAGAAGAATACCTCGAACACCGCGAGTTTGACGACCCATTGGTCGACAATCTTTTTCATCGAAACGAATACATTTACCGTTGGCAGTAACTAAAAATATTTGATTATCACCTTCGGTTAATTTAGCCCAAATAAGTTGATCGTTGTTATCGAGTTTAATAGCAGCAAGACCAGTTTGGCGAATATTTTTAAATTTATCAATGGAAGTTTTTTTAACAACACCGTTTTTGGTGGCAAGTAAAATAAATTTGGCTTTAGTGTTTTTACCAATAGGAAGAATGGTTTGAACAGTTTCGCCTTGGATAGTGTTGATTAAATTGACAACGGCTTGTCCTTTGGCTTGTCTGGTCCCCTCTTGAACATCCCAAACTTTGGTTTTGAAAACTCGGCCTCGATTGGTAAAAAATAAAAGGTCATCGTGAGTGTCGACTGAGAGCATGTGTTCAATTTCATCTTCATTTTTAGTGGTCATACCGACAACACCAACACCACCACGCTTTTGAATGTGATAAGTTTCTTTGGCAACTCGTTTAATATAACCAGTTTTAGTAAGAGCAACAAGAACAGCTTCGTTGGGGATTAAATCCTCTTCACTAAATTCTTCTAAACCTCGAGCATAAATTTTAGTTTTTCTGACATCGCCATATTTCTCCATAATCTCATTATTTTCTTGTTTAAGAACACTGATCATAACTTCTGGTTTGGTAATAATTGATGTTAGATAAGCAATGGTTTTTTCAATTTCGTTATATTCATCATCGAGTTTTTGTCTTTCGAGTCCAGAAAGCTTTTTAAGTTGCATTTCAAGAATGGCTTGAGCTTGAAGGTCGGTAAAACCGAATTTTTCCATTAATTTAGATTTTGGATCTTCGTCTGGTTTGGTGCTACGAATAGTTCTGATAACTTCATCAATAACATCGAGAGCTTTTTTGAGACCTTCCAAAATATGGGCACGCATTAAATCGCCTTTAAGATCAAAAATAGTGCGACGACGAATGACACTTTCACGATGGCGAAGGAAAAGAAGTAACATTTGACGTAAATTTAGAGTTTGGGGAACATTATCAACTAATGCCAATATATTGGCTGAATATGATGATTGGAGTGCGGTATATTTAAAAAGTTTATTTAGGATTGATTTTGGTTTACCAATTTTTTTAATTTCAACAACGACGCGAATACCGTGGCGGTCAGATTCGTCACGGAGATCAGAAATACCAATTATTTTTTTATCATGGACGAGGTCGGCTATTTTTTTGACGAGTTCAGCTTTGTTGACTTGATATGGCAACTCGGTAATAATAATTCTGATTTTTCCAGATTTAGTTTCTTCGATACTGGTTTTCCCACGAATAACAAATTTGCCTCGGCCGGTGTTGTACATTTCAATAATGCCAGTTTTTCCATAAATTTCTCCGGCAGTGGGAAAATCTGGGCCTTGGACAAATTTAATCAAATCTTCAACGTTAGCATTGGTTTCAAAATTGAAATGTTCTTTGGCTAATTCAAAGGCGGGTCTTAAAACCATTTCTTGGGTGTTTTTTGGTGGGGCTAAAAGATTATTTAATTCTTCTTTGGCTTCGATTTTTTCTAATCGGCTGTGGTCTAGGACGAAATCAATTGCTTGGCAAATTTCTTTTAAATTGTGTGGAGGAATACGAGTGGCCATACCAACAGCGATACCATCGGCACCGTTTAAAAGTAGAGTCGGAATTTTGGTTGGAAGAACAGAAGGTTCTTTTTCGGTGGCATCGAAATTGTCAACCATGTCGACTGTTTCTTTGTTCATATCAGCCACTATTTCAGTGCTGATTTTGTCCATTTTGACTTCGGTGTAACGCATGGCGGCTGGAGGATCGCCATCGATAGAACCGAAATTTCCTTGACCTTTGACCAAAGTGTAACGCATGGAGAAATCTTGAGCCAAACGGACAAGTGCACCATAAACAGACATATCACCATGTGGATGATATTTACCTAAAACATCACCGACAACTTTTGCTGATTTACAGGTTTTTCCACCACTGCCAAGGCCCATTTTGTCCATGTCGTAAATTATGCGGCGATGAACTGGTTTAAGGCCATCTCTGACGTCAGGTAAGGCTCGGGCGACGATAACTGACATGGCATAATCAAGGTAAGATGTTTCCATTTCTGGAACGATATCTACTTCAAGAATTTTACCAATGGGGTTACTTCTATTTATTTCTTTGGTGTTTATGGCCATATTTTTGTTTTTTTAAATATCTAGTTTTGCTAAATGGGCATGAGTTTGAATGAATTTTTTTCGAGGTGGAACATCTTCACTCATTAAAACTCTAAAAATTTCGTCGGCTTTAACGGCGTCGTTAACAGTGACTTTTTTAAGAAGTCTGGTTTCGGGATTCATAGTGGTTTCCCAAAGTTGTTGAGGATTCATTTCACCTAAACCTTTGTAACGTTGAACGTCAAAAGATTTTGAGGTATCAATAGTTTTGAGATATTTTTCTTGTTCTTCTTCGGTATAAGTGTATTTAACAGTTTTACCTTGCTTTACTTTGAAAAGTGGTGGCATGGCAATGTAAACATAACCGCTTTCGATTAAATTGGGTAAATGTCGGAACATAAAAGTTAATAAAAGAGTGGCAATATGAGCACCATCAACATCAGCGTCAGACATTAAAATAATTCGGTGATAACGGAGTTTGTCAAAATTCATTGTTTCACCTATTCCCATACCTAAGGCAACAATTAAATCTTTAAGTTTGTCGGAACCAACAACTTTATCAAGTCTCATACCTTCGGTGTTGAGAGCTTTTCCCCAGAGTGGAAGAATGGCTTGAAATTTGCGATCTCTCCCCTGTTTGGCTGAACCGCCTGCGGAATCTCCTTCAACGATGTAAATTTCGCTTTCAGCAGGATCTTTTGATTGACAATCAGCAAGTTTACCGGGTAATCCTAATGATTCAAAAGCACCTTTACGCATAATGGCATCCTTGGCGGCTTTGGCAGCTTTACGAATTTGGATAGTTAATAAAGTTTTAGCAACAATGGTTTTGGCAACATCTGGATGTTCTTCAAAATAAATCTCTAATTCTTCTTTAACGATTTTATTGACGATGGGTTGAACTTCACTGTTACCCAACTTTCCTTTGGTTTGGCCTTCAAATTGAAGATCTTTCGATCCCATTTTTATTGAAACGACAGCGGTTAGTCCTTCACGGACATCGTCGCCAGTAATGGTGTCGTCCTTGGCTTTTAACAGTTCTTTTTTAGTGGCATAATCACGAATTACTTTAGTTAGAGCAATTTTAAATCCATTTAAGTGTGTGCCACCTTCATGGGTGTTAATGATATTAACAAAAGATGGGGTATTTTCCTGGAAAGAATCATTGTATTGGATGGCTACTTCGACATCAATCCCCTCTTCTTCACGATGAAGATAAATTGGTTCGTGAGAAACATTTTTGTTTTTATTTAATTCGCGAATTAGAGAAACAATTCCACCTTCAAAATAATAGTGATGTTGAGTATTATTTCTTTCGTCGTAGAAGTGGAAGAAAATTTTTGATGTAAGATAGGCGCGATCTTTAATAGATTTAATAATTACTTTTGAGTCGAATTCGGTGGTTTCTTTAAAAATTTGAGGGTCGGGATAAAAAGTAGTAGTGGTTCCAGAAGTGTTTGATGGAATTATTTTTTTAAGTTTTTCAACTTTAGTTTCGGGAATTTGAGTTAATTTAGTTTTTAAAGCGCCTCGAGAAAATTCAATAAAATTAACTTGGTTATCGCGGCGAATTTCGACTTGAAAAAGACTGGAGAGCGCGTTAACACAAGCAGCACCAACACCATGGAGACCGCCAGAAACTTTGTAAGCAGCACCTTCAAATTTACCACCAGAATGAAGAGTGGTCATGATGACTTCAATGGCTGGTTTTTTATATTTTGGCATGATGTCGATTGGGATACCACGACCATCGTCGGCGACACTTACAGAATTATCGGGGTGAATAATGATCCAAATATTTTTAGCAAAACCAGCGAGAGCTTCGTCGATCGAATTATCGATAATTTCGGTTAAACAATGGTGTAGTCCCCTGGTGTCAGTGGAACCAATATACATGGCTGGTCTTTTTCTGACAGGTTCTAATCCTTCTAAAACGACAATTTGTTCGCCGGTATAATCTTGTTTAGTCTGAGACATAGTTTCATTTTAACAAGGCAAAATTAGCTTTACAATAAGCAAATTATTCCTATCTTTAGGATAAATTTTTATTAAAAATTATCTAAAAAAGATTTTAAAAAAATGCCTAACTTTAGGCTTTTTTATATGTAAGTTTAGATACAACATCAAAACTAATGACCGAAGTGGCCACTAAAACATTTAGGGAAATATTTATCCCAAACATAGGTATTTCTACAACTTTGTCGACTAATTTTAAAACATCTTTGGAAATTCCAAAAGATTCACTGCCGGCGATTATAGCCACTGGGAATTTATATTTAGCATCCAAATAATTAACACTATCTTTGGTTTGTTCACAAGCAATTATTTGATAACCATCTTTTTTGAGTTGTTCAATACATTCTTTGGTGGTTTGATATTGCTCCCAAGGAACCCATTTCCAAGTACCAATCGAAGCGCGATGAATTTTTATGTTTGGAGGAGTGACGACAGGCCCACAAAGATAGATTTTTTCAACTGCCAGGGCGTCGGCTAGACGGAAAAAAGAGCCGATATTGTAAGTATCTAAAACATTGTCTAAAACTAAAACAATCGGGTTTCTTTTAATTTGTTTTTGAAGTTTTAAAGAATCTTCTGGTTTGGATTTACGAATTTGATGGGAGTTGAGTTTCATATTTTTTTACCTACAAATCTGATTAAATTTTTATTTTCATCTTTATATGTTTCACCTTTTTCATCTAATACTAATATTTTATATTGATTTTCGATTAATTGATGAAAATAATTGATAGAAAAAAATCTTTTTTTAATACCGACAGGGCTAAGAAAATATTCTTTTTCAATTTCATTTGATTCAATAACTTCAGAGTCGTTGATAGTGTTAACTAAAGTTGCAAAAATACCATCCTTTTTTAAAATTCTATATATTTCTTGAAAAAGTTTTTTGGTATCTTTTTGATCGAAATAATGTAAAGCTAAATGAGAATAAACAATATCAAATGAAGAATCGGCATAAGGTAACTTTTTAGTTAAATCAATATTTTGAAAATTAATATTAAGATCGGAAGATCTGTTTTTGGAAATATTTAAAGCATCCTGACAAAAATCAGTACTAGTAACTTGGAAATTATTTTTAGTAAAAAAATGACTATCTTGACCTTGACCCGCACCGAGATCAATTATTTTTCCATTTTTTGGAAAAAATTTTATTATTTGTTGAGCGAAAATAGTTGGTTTAGTTATCCAATTAGCAGTGGAGTATTTTTGGTGTTGATTTTGCCAATATTTATGAGTTATCATAAATAAATTATAACAAAAAACCCCGCAGGTGCGGGGTTTTTAATTTTTAATAAATTATTGGCAACCGCCACCAGCAGCGGCAGCAGCGGCAGCAGGTTTACCATCAGTGGCAGCAACTGCTTCTTCTATTTTAGTCCTACATTCTTTTGGTTGATTTTTAAAACCAGTACAAAGAGCGGCTTTGATTACATTTGAAGTTCGAGTATTAGCTAGAGTAAAAACTTCTTTTCCAATTTTGATGTTTTGGTCAGTAGAAGTGTTACTAACTTCTGGTGGAAAATTCTTATTTCCGATCATTAAAGTTGGAGATCCAGAAATTTTATTTTTAGTGGTATCAGCAATTTCTGCCTCGATTAAATTGGCGGCATCTTTGTTGAAACACTCAGTAATTTTGTTGGTGTCGAGGCCAGCTTTTTTAGCTTGTTCTTCCCAACAAGTGTCGGCGTTTTGAGATGTACAATTATCGTTGACGTTCTTAACGAAATCCCACCAAAGTTTTTTGTTGTCGGCTAAGTTGTAGGCACAAAGTTCTCGAACATCCTGATTGGCTTCGATTCGTCC
>Ga0074198_1000635_pt1 | contig 32501 bp, 25 predicted proteins | sample EPASupsiteSAE323_FD_64527 | JGI IMG/M metagenome (GOLD analysis project Ga0074198, IMG submission 64527) | Bioremediated contaminated groundwater from EPA Superfund site, New Mexico - Sample SAE3-23 | ecosystem: Environmental > Aquatic > Deep subsurface > Groundwater > Contaminated ... | reverse complement strand
TCTGCTTACCTTCAAGGCATTTACGACTTCGGCATCAGATTGACCTTCATCAGCCAGGAGCAGTATCCTTGCACGAGTCAAGCTTCTTGCGGACGATTCTCCATAACGGATGTACTTATTCAGCCCGTCTCGTTCTTCCTCTTTCAATTTCACGCGGAATATTGTCTTTCTCGCCACAAGCTATATCCCAGATATTTTATAAGATTTAATACTTCCGTTATGGTGCACTAGTGCATTTTATATCTTGGTTGTGACAATCTTAAATTAGGATGTATCATCAATGCCTAGGACAAAGGGTAGAGGACATTCGCGTGCGACCTTGGATAAGGCGCAGGGACTCAGTAAGCTGCTAAGCCAGCATGTGAATACGGTGAAAGTGATCTTGGAAAAGCATCCTTACTTTCCGCAAAAATATCATTTCATAGATGCCTATGCAGGTCCTGGATATAATGTTGAAGAGCAGTGTGAGGGTTCACCGACAATTTTCCTTAAGACTGCCGAGGAAAGCGGGATAGATTATTATGCTTGGTTTGTCGAGCAAGATATTAAGAGCGTGAAAGAGCTGAGGAAAATAATTGAAGGATATCCAAATTGTGAAGTGAGTCCTTATAATAATTCCCAAGCTGTTCCCACGATAGCGAGAAGCCTTCCAGAGAATGCTTATGGTCTGGTTCATGCAGATCCAAATGGAATACCGGATTTTGAAATGCTGTCAAAAGTGAGTCGAATTGATGAGCTTGATAAGTTTGATATACTCATCAGATATAATGCAGCCGCGGTAAAGCGCAATGAGTTCCAGACTGGAGAACGGATGTTAGATCACTTGAAAAAAATAAATAAAAAGTATTGGATAATACGCGAAATTCGCCCAGGCGACATATGGCAATGGACATTCCTTCTAGGGACGAATTGGAAGGGACTGAAGGCCTGGAAATCGCAAGGATTTTTATATGCGATAACGCCCGAAGGAATAAAACCGGAGGCTGCGGAGATAATTAATAAACTAAATTATACAAAAGATGAGAGGACAACACTGGGTGGCTGGCAATGAAAAAGATTGATCCAGAAGGCCAAAACGCCAACAAGCCGACCTCTATGTTCAATAAAACCAATGACAATATTGAATGGGCCAAGTGGACTTGGAATCCAGTTGTAGGGTGCAAACACGACTGCCCTTATTGCTATGCAAGAGATATAGCCAAGCGCTTTTATGGAAATTTCGAGCCCACATTTAAGCCTGAAAGATTGCTTGCTCCTAAGGTTACCCCGTTGCCGCCAGGAGCCTCAGAAGACATTGGCCTTAAGACCGTTTTTGTCTGCTCAATGGCAGACCTCTTTGGGAATTGGGTCCCGCCAGAGTGGATCGACTCAGTTTTAAATTCCGTGCGTGAGTCTCCTCGATGGAATTTTTTGTTCTTAACCAAGAATCCTAAGCGTTTGGTGAATATCGATTGGCCTAAAAACGCCTGGGTAGGTACTACTGTAGACACGCAACATAGGGTCAAAGCTGCTGAGGAAGCGTTCAGGCAAATAAAAGCACCTATAAGGTTTATCTCGTGTGAGCCTCTTCAAGAAATGATAGTGTTCGACTCTATGGAGATGTTCGACTGGATCATTATAGGTGGAAGAAGTCGTAGCTCGGGTCTTCCAGAGTTCCAGCCTAAATGGGAGTGGGTTGAGTCCCTTTTATTGCAGGCGCGAGAGCACCGTCTGAAGGTTTACTTTAAGCCTAATTTAACTTCAAGACCTAGGGAGTACCCTGAATGGAGGTGATTTCATCTCCTTTCTCTCCCTGCATACCCTTACATCATCACTTCAGCGTTTCAGTTAGGATTATGCTTTAGGCCTTATGGCTTCCACTTTTTGCAGCGACTATCAGATCTATGATCTTCCTGGCTTCAACTCGGATTCGGTAGCCGTGCAAGGAATCTCCTTCTTCGTAGCCCTCCATTTCAAAGCACCTTCAAGCGTCTTTCTTTCTTCAGCTCGTCTACAATCTCGCAGATCAATTTATAATCGAGGTTCAGGTCTTCCTCGATCTCAGAAGGATAGGCTTCGCCCTTTTCTTGGAAGTACTCCACAATCTCATTTCTGGCAGCGTCATAATCGATATCGCGATATGATATGCGGATTTGATTATTCTCCTTACATCCCATCATATTTCTCCTGCATCTCTTGCGTCACTTCATTAAATCAAGCTTCAAATATCAAGAATGCGGAAATAGCACCGATGAGCGAGAACATGAACCCTGATCTCCCTTACGATCTGGAAGAGCCGGACGATGAGCGCGAAATCGTCCGCGCTCTCATGCGGCTTTCCTCGCAAGCGTTATCAAGATACGTGAATGCAGAGCCGGACATCTACTGACAAAATAGAACTACATCAATGTTCAAGCTCAAATCCGATAGCACTTCGCTCTACCGCAACCTTAAATCCCTTTTATGAAAATAGCATCCCACTGATCATCTTGAACACAGAAACCGACGCCAAAGCCGTAATCGAGGCCGCCCTCTTCGCCTCAGGCCGCACCCTCACGCCTAAAGAGCTGGCCGACCTCTCCGGCCTCTCCGAGGAGCGGGCGCGCGCCCTGGCGGGCGATCTGGCCGGAGAGTATGCCTTTCGCCGCTCCGGGCTTGAGATCAAGAACATCGGAAACGGGTACTCCATGCAGGTTCGCTTCGGCCTGGCTTCCCGAGTCCTCTCCTTCGCTCCCAAGGAGATCGAAGCGCCGCTCATCCGGACGCTGGCCATCATCGCCTACAAGCAGCCCATCAAGCAGAGCGAGCTGGTGGAAATCCGGGGCAACAAGAGCTACGACCACGTGCGAGAGCTGGTCGAGCGCGGCCTCATCAACGCCGAGAAGAAAGGCCGCACCAAGGAGCTGACCACCACGCGCGGATTTGCCGACTACTTCGGCCTGGATTCGGGCAACCCGCAAGCCGTCCGGCGGGCGCTCCTCAAGGACAAGACGCTCGTCGGCGTCACGCCCATGTACGAGAGCCTGGCCACGCGCCTGGGGCTGGACTTCATCGTCGTAAACCCGTACAAGCCGGAGGCCGTCGACCTGGAGCGGCTGGAGGAGATCGAGCTTTTGGTCCTGGCCCCCGGCTACGTCGAGAGGGTGCGGGAGCACTACTCCGGGGATCTGCTGGAGGCGGGCGTTCGCACCCTCTCCCAGCTCAAAGAGAGCGCCGAGCGAATCAGCCTGGCGGCGGGATCGGGAGATGTCGAGCCACTGGCGGCGGAAGTTGATTCACTGCTGCGCAAATTCCGCGATCGGGCCAGGAAAGCTCAGGCTATTAAGCCGCTCACTCCCATGATCGAGGACATCGCCCGCGACCTTCGCATCGCTATTCGGGATGATGGTCTAACCGCTGCTCCCGATTCGGCGAAGATGGAGGCGGACATCCAGGTGCCTGTTCATCAGCCTTACAGCATGGATATCCTGGAGCGGATTGTGCAGCGCTGTGAAGCGATTTTGGCAGGCAAAACGGAGCAGAAGGTTGAGATGAAAACAGAAACTGTTGCGAAAAATAATGGGAAAACAATTCCTGAAATTTAGATTTACTTTTAAATCCACTCTTTTTTCCGGAAATACGCCATCATTACCACTACTACCAGCAGCATCAATATCAGGACTGCCGGATAGCCCCACTCCGACTCCAGCTCCGGCATGAACCGGAAGTTCATTCCGTACAGCCCCGCCAGGAAGGTGAGGGGGATGAAGATGGTGGAGATGATGGTGAGCAGCTTGATGACCTCATTGAGCTTGTTGCTGAGGCTGGAGAGATACGTTTCCAGCAATGAGGCCGACATATCGCGGAAGGTTTCGATGTTCTCGATCACCTGAATGGTGTGGTCGTAGACGTCTCGCAGATAGATCTTGGTCGGCTCGGTGATGAGGGGCGAATCCGACCTTTGCATCCGGCTGATGGCTTCCCGCAGCGGCCAGACCGATTTGCGCAGGAAGAGCATATCCCTCTTCAGGTTGTAAATCGTGGGCAGGATGCCCGGCTCAGGATTTTCCACCACCGCGTCCTCCAGATCCTCAAACCTGTCTCCGAGCTTTTCCATGATCACAAAATAGTGGTCCACGATGGAGTCGATCATGGAGTAGGCGAGGTAATCCGCGCCCTGCTTTCTTATCTTGCCTTTGGCCGTGCGCAGGCGCTCTCGCAGGGGGTTGAAGACATCAACTTCCTTTTCTTTAAATGATATAATAAAATTCGGCCCCAGGATTATGCTCACCTGGTCCATATCGATCTTGGAGTCTCCCAGCTCATCGTCCCCGTTTTCCTCGTAGTAGAGCATCTTGAGCACGATGAAGATGTAGTCGTCATAATCCTCGATCTTGGGGCGCTGATCCGTGAGGATGTCCTCCAGGACCAGGGGGTGGATGCCGTAGCAGTTGCCAAGCTTCTCCAGCACATCCAACTGATGCAGGCCGTCTATGTTGATCCAGGTAACCGTGGGCCTGTGCTTGAAGGCGAAGCACTCCGATACGTCCTTGACCTCCGCCTCATGGTAATGCTGATCCTCGTAATCAATGACGGTGATCTTGGGCATCTCCGCCGGCTTCTCGCCATTTTGATTAAACTCCGGAGCGGTAAGTTCATTCATGAGTGAAGCTTCCCCTTGACCTCTCTGAATTGCATCCTTTCAATAGTCCCTTTCCATAGTCCTTTTCATAGTCCTTTCATATCTTTAAACAGGAGCTGTCTCTTCTTTTGCCCGCTCAACAACCACTATCTCTAGGAGGTCTTCGATCCCCTCGATGGTTCTTATGCGGTCGTTTATAATTTCGTTCAGCTCCTCAAGGCTCCTGGAATAGATCTTGGTGTAGAGGTCATGCTCTCCCAGGACGCCGTAGACCTCGGTGATCTCGGGAATTTTTGCAAGAGAAGCCATTGCCTGATCATGCTTTTCGGAATCAGTTTGCACCAGCATGATGGCTGTGACCGCGTAGCCCGTTGCCGTGGGATTCGCCGCTATGGTGAACCTCTCTATCACTCCGTTGGCCTTCATTCTCTTAAGCCGGAATTGTATGGTGGCATCTGAGATCCCTGTCTTGCGGGACATCTCTTGCAGGCTCATGCGTGCATTCTGACGAAGCATGCGAAGAATGCTGCGATCGACGTCGTCCAGTTCCAAGCTATTGCCCATAATTATCTGGTATTCTCCAAGGGATCAGGTTCATATTGGTATAATTCCAACAAAGACATAAATAGGTTATCCTCTTACCAATTAGTATTATCAAAGGTTATGGTTTAATCTAATTTTGAATGTATCAAAATGTCTCTAATGTTGTATGTATTTGAAGATTCTGGACCTGAAAATGCCGGGCTGGTCCTTGGGATCCACTGAATTTTAGAATTTCTATCGCGAGTTTTTCGGCTGTTTTAGAGCCATTCCGATCTATCCCACGGCCTTCCAGCAGTTTGGTTTTGATGGACACAAGTTCGGAAAGACAAAACTAACCTGACGCATGCAGCTTGGTCGGGCATAATTCCGGCTTAATATACTTCGGCAGGTTTCTTTAATTATTTATATTTTTGTAATATTTTAGGCGACATCCAATCTTATATTTACCGTACAGTTTTAGAAAGTTATTTAACTCTAAACTGATCAAATAAGTTAGAAGTTAATGATCGAAATAGCGATACTGGATCAGATCTATTGAGATGCTTGTTGGCGTTTAACGATAAAGCAATAGCTGGCAGAGACTTTATTTGATCTTTGAGGAATTTGGGACTTAAGGTTTGAGGGGCAATAACATGGAGGGACGCAAATTGCATGGAATTCAACATACTTCCGGATGTAGGGGGTCAAGAAGATCACTGCTTATTGGTCAAAGTGATCGTAATTATTCTAACTGTAAGCTGAGTTTGCCATTATCAACCAATTTAGGAAATTTAGGTAGATTTGGCATCAATAAATCTATAAAAATATTCCACGCGCTGCTGCCCTTCCTCGCGATGTTCGCTCTGGTTTTTGCGCTATCACAAACGGGCGCGGCATATACTCTGACCAGCACATCGGGCATATGGACCGATACCGATGGTGGGTCCAATATCAACGGCTTGAACACCAACCATGTTAAATGGGGAGAATCGACGGGATACGGGCAGAGCGGACTGATCTTTAATGGTGTTGGTTCGACCAGCTTCACCGTTGGGCAACAAATAAGCCTTGGAACTCTAACCCATGAGAATTTTCCCATCAGGAATGCAGCGAATGGGGCAACCCTGAAGATTACTCTCAAATTCACAGATCCCGCTATCTCTTCTATAGATTTAAATTATAATCTGGTCATAGATGAGACTAACAATCAAGATAAATGCAGCGATTGTTATCCAAAGTATACTCCATGCTACAGCCTGCCGGATCATGCGCCTTGTTCCTCCGCATCAATTCCTTGTCCGGACAAAGTATCCTGGAGCAACCAGCAGCCGACTCAATCCTTTTCAATAGCTGGAACCTGTTATACTCTCTATATCGATGGATTCAAGGATGAATCCGGCAATGTAGTCAACCAGTTTATAACCCAGGAGAGATGCTCGAATCCTGCAACACTCTACGGCCATATCGGCCTTTCCACAACGGCAGTCTCGACAACAACGCCGACTGTATGCGAAGGCACATCATCCGTTACATTCACAGCCACAAGCGCGAGCTGCGACAGTGCGACCTATAAATGGTACAAAAATGAATCGACCACGGCTCTGGCCAATGGCGCAAAGTACTCGGGCGCGACAACATCTACGCTGGTAATCAACAATCTGGTTCAGTCCGATTCAGGAACCTACAAAGCGGTGGCCACCTGCTCAGCCGGATGCACTGCGGCAGGATCTGCAACCCTTACCGTGAACTCCAATCCGGTCTGCACGATCACAGCTCCCGTCACTGTTTGCGCAGGCGTCACAGGCTACAAATTCTCGGTACCGACAGCCGGAACGGGTGCAACTTACACCTGGACCGCCACCAGCGGTTCGATAACTGCCGGTAGCGGCACGAGAGAAATTACCTGGACGGCAGGGTCGGCAGGAACTGCAAAGATATCCGTTACAGTGACAAAGGCCAATGGATGCACTTGCTCAAATTCGGTTACCGTGACTGTCGGATCATTGCCAAGCTGCGTGATCACTGCACCAACCACTATCTGTGCAGGCGTTACAGGCTACAAGTTCTCGGTACCGTCTTCAACAGGCGCAACTTGTGCCTGGACCGCCAGCAGCGGCACGATAACTGCCGGCAGCAGCACTCGAGAAATCACCTGGACAGCCGGAGCAGCGGGATCGGCAACCATTTCAGTTACCGTAACTGGCTCCAATGGATGTGTCTGCACTTCTTCAACGGTCGTCACGATTAAATCGCAACCAAGCTGCGTGATCACTGCACCAACTTCGATCTGTGCAGGTGTCACAGGCTACAAGTTCTCAGTTCCGTCCTCAACAGGCGCTACTTATTCCTGGACCGCCAGCAGTGGCACGATAACTGCCGGCAGTAGCACTCGAGAAATCACCTGGACAGCCGGAACAGCGGGATCGGCAACTATCTCGGTCACCGTAACTAATTCCAATGGCTGCGTCTGCTCAAACTCGACAACTGTCATGGTGACGTCCCTGCCGAGTTGCACGATAACGACTCCAACCAAGGTCTGTGCAGGCGTTGCGGGCTACAAATTCTCCGTGCCAACAGCCGGCTCAGGAGCTACATATTCCTGGACCGCAAGCAGCGGTTCGATAACAGCCGGAAGCGGCACGCGTGAGATAACCTGGACCGCCGGCTCAGCCGGCTCTGCGACCATCTCGGTAACCGTGACAAATTCCGCAGGCTGTTCCTGCTCGAATACAGCAACCGTTACGGTCAATGCACTGCCGAGTTGCGTAATAACAACCCCACCCAAGGTCTGTGCGGGTGTTGCGGGCTACAAATTCTCCGTACCGACCGCCGGCTCAGGAGCTACATATTCCTGGACTGCGAGCAGCGGCACGATTACAGATGGCAGCAGCACTCGTGAGATAACCTGGACCGCCGGGACAGCTGGCTCTGCGACCATTTCGGTCACCGTGACAAATTCCGCAGGCTGTTCTTGCTCTAACACGGCAACCGTTACTGTCAATGATTTGCCGAGTTGCACAATAACAACCCCACCCAAGGTCTGTGCGGGTGTTGCGGGCTACAAATTCTCCGTACCGATCGCCAGCGCGGGAGCTACATATTCCTGGACCGCAAGCAGCGGTTCGATAACAGCCGGAAGCGGCACGCGTGAGATAACCTGGACCGCCGGGACAGCTGGCTCTGCGACCATTTCGGTCACCGTGACAAATTCCGCAGGTTGTTCCTGCTCGAATACGGCAACCGTTACTGTCAATGATTTGCCAAGCTGCACAATAACAACTCCGCCCAAAGTCTGTGCAGGCGTTGCGGGCTACAAATTCTCCGTGCCAACAGCTGGCTCAGGAGCTACTTATTCCTGGACCGTAAGCAGCGGTTCGATAACCGCCGGAAGCGGCACGCGAGAGATAACCTGGACCGCCGGCTCAGCCAGCTCTGCGACCATTTCGGTTACCGTTACGAATTCCAATGGCTGTTCTTGCTCGAATACGGCAACCGTTACGGTTAATGATTTGCCAAGCTGCACAATAACGACTCCTGCCAAGGTCTGTGCAGGCGTTGCGGGCTACAAATTCTCCGTCCCAACCGCAGGCTCAGGAGCTACTTATTCCTGGACCGCCAGCAGCGGCACGATTACGGATGGCAGCAGCACTCGTGAGATAACCTGGACCGCCGGCTCAGCCAGCTCTGCGACCATTTCGGTTACCGTTACGAATTCCAATGGCTGTTCTTGCTCGAATACGGCAACCGTTACGGTCAATGCACTGCCGAGTTGCGTAATAACAACCCCACCCAAGGTTTGTGCGGGCGTTGCGGGCTACAAATTCTCCGTACCGACCGCCGGCTCAGGAGCAACCTATTCCTGGACCGCAAGCAGTGGCACGATTACGGATGGCAGCAGCACTCGTGAGATAACCTGGACCGCCGGGACAGCTGGCTCGGCGACTATCTCGGTCACCGTGACCAATTCCGCAGGCTGTTCTTGCTCTAACACGGCAACCGTTACTGTCAATGATTTGCCGAGCTGCACAATAACAACCCCGCCCAAGGTCTGTGCAGGCGTTACGGGCTACAAATTCTCCGTACCGACCGCCGGCTCAGGAGCTACATATTCCTGGACTGCGAGTAGCGGCACGATTACGGATGGCAGTGGCACGCGTGAGATAACCTGGACCGCCGGGACAGCCGGCTCAGCGACCATCTCGGTCACCGTTACGAATTCCAATGGCTGTTCCTGCTCGAATACTGCAACCGTTACTGTCAATGATTTGCCGAGCTGCGTGATAACTGCATCAGCGTCTGTTTGTGAAGGCTCGACGAGCAATAAAGCATCGGTTCAAAGCGCCGGAGAGGGATCAGTCTATACATGGACGATTGCAGGCGGCGAGATCACAGTCGGTAGCGGCACTAGAGAGATCACTTGGACTGCAGGTGCATCGGGGATTGTGACCATCTATGTCACCGTAACCAATGGCAATGGCTGCTCTTGTTCGAATTCTGTTACCGTGGATGCTAAAGCCCTTCCCAAAGCAGTAGCTTCCTCAAATAGCCCCGTCTGTGAAGGCGGCGACATCCAGTTAACCGGCAGTCCTTCTGGCATGAAGACTTATTTGTGGTCCGGGCCAAACAGCTTTAGCAGCAATGAGCAAAACCCGAAGATCAGTGGAGCAATTTTGGCTGCAGCCGGAATTTATACCCTGGCTGTGACCAGCAATGAAGGATGCGCAAATACTGCAACAACCAATGTTGTGGTCAATGCCAAGCCCGATTGCAGCATAACCGCGCCGGAATCGGTCTGCTCCGGATCGACCGATAATACCGCATCCGTTGCCGATGCGGGCACAGATGCAAAATATATCTGGACGATCACAGGCGGCGAAATAGCCTCGGGTCAGGGAACAAATCAAATCACCTGGACGGCAGGCACCGGTAGCACGGCTTTGATTGGTGTCACGGTTGAGAATGCAGACGGCTGCTCCTGCACCGATTCAGCCACCGTCACTGTCAAGCCCAAGCCCGATTGCAGCATAACTGCGCCCGAATCGGTCTGCTCCGAATCGACCGATAATGCCGCTTCCGTGGCCGATGCAGGCACGGATGCAAAATATACCTGGACGATCACAGGCGGCGAAATAACTGCTGGCCAGGGAACAAATCAAATCACCTGGACGGCAGGCACCGGTAGCACGGCTTTGATCGGTGTGACCGTTGAGAATGCAGACGGTTGCTCATGCACGGATTCAGCCACCATCACTGTCAAGCCCAAGCCCGATTGCAGCATAACCGCACCGGAATCTGTCTGCTCCGAATCGGCTGATAACACCGCATCAGTTGCCGATGCAGGCACCGATGCAAAATATACCTGGACGATCACAGGCGGCGAAATAACCTCCGGCCAGGGAACAAATCAGATCACCTGGACGGCAGGCACCGACAGCACGGCTTTGATCGGTGTCACAGTTGAGAATGCAGCCGGTTGCTCCTGTACCGATTCAGCCACCGTAACTGTCAAGCCCAAGCCCGATTGCAGCATAACTGCGCTCGAATCGGTCTGCTCCGGATCGACCGATAATGCCGCTTCAGTGGCAAGTGCCGGAGAAGGAGCAAAATATACCTGGACGATCACAGGTGGCGAAATAACTGCTGGCCAGGGAACAAACCAGATCACCTGGACGGCAGGCACCGACAGTACGGCTTTGATCGGTGTGACAGTTGAGAATGCAGACGGCTGCTCATGCACGGATTCAGCCACCGTCACTGTCAAGCCCAAGCCCGATTGCAGCATAACCGCGCCGGAATCGGTCTGCTCCGAATCGACCGATAATACCGCATCCGTTGCCGATGCAGGCACAGATGCAAAATATACCTGGACGATCACAGGCGGCGAAATAACCTCCGGCCAGGGAACAAACCAGATCACCTGGACGGCAGGCACCGACAGCACGGCTTTGATCGGTGTCACAGTTGAGAACGCAGACGGTTGCTCCTGTACGGATTCAGCCACCGTAACGGTCAATGCCAAGCCCGATTGCAGCATAACTGCGCCCGAATCGGTCTGCTCAGGATCGACCGATAATGCCGCTTCAGTGGCAAGTGCCGGAGAAGGAGCAAAATATACCTGGACGATCACAGGCGGCGAAATAACTGCTGGCCAGGGAACAAATCAGATCACCTGGACGGCAGGCGAGACAGGCAGCGTCTTGATCGGTATCACAGTCGAGCAGTCAAATGGCTGCTCCTGCACTGATTCGGCAACCATAACCATCAATCCATTGCCGGACTGCACCATAACCTCTCCCGATACCGTCTGCCCTGACGAAACGGATAATATCGCCAGCGTCACAGCCGAAGAAGGAGCAACCTACAAGTGGGAGATCCTATCCGGCGGCGTCATCACTTCAGGCGAAGATCAGGATACGATGCACTGGACATCTGCGTCCAGCGGCACAGCCATCCTGCAAGTGACGGTCACAAAGCTCGGCTGCTCCGCCGTCTGCACTAAAAATGTCGCCATCAAGTACCTTCCCGGCTGTCTGCATCCGGGCGGCCAGTACGAGATCAACGGTGTAAAATACAGCGACCTAAACAATAATGGCGTGCGGGACCCGGGCGAGCCCGGCCTGGTGGGCTGGACCATCAATCTGGAAAGGCCGCAGGGAACCATTATCGACACCACGACAACAGGCCCGGACGGTTCCTATAACTTTGTCGGCCTATTCCCTGTTACCTATTTCGTCAGCGAGGTTTTGCAGAACGGTTGGGTCCAGACAGCGCCGGAGGGCGGCTATGCAGAGGTTACGCTATCCGACGAGGTCCCCATCCAGACTGTAAACTTCGGAAATCGTCAGAAGATAGTGCCCGCTCTGGAGTGCGTCAGGGAGAATCCGGACGGCAGCTACACGGCCAAATTCACCTATGACAATCCCAACGGCGAGATCACCATTCCCAAAGGAGATAACAACAAGATCGAGCCCGATCCGATAAGCGGCTCGCAGCCCGATACCTTCTCCAACGGCATAAATTCGTTCACGGTAGTCTTCGATCCCAGCTCGCCCATCACCTGGACGCTGGAGGGAGCGTCAGCCGTGGCCACGAAGGACTCTCCCCGCTGCAGCATTGGGCCGACGCCATTGGTTGTTGAAAAGACCGCAGACAAGACGGCAGTCCTGGCCGGAGATGTCGTCACCTTCACCTTCAGCGTGACGAACACCGGCGAAGTCAATGTCGATAATGTGCAACTGGTCGACACCTTGAGCCCCGGTTTCATCTACCAGAGCGCCCAGCCGGAGCCGAATGTTATCGACGGAAACAGGTACACATGGAATCTGGGCACGTTGGAGCCGCAGCAGTCTGTGCAGGTTGTTCTCAAGGCTCAGGTGGACCCGTCCCTATGCCCCGACAATAATGCTCAGACCTCCGAGGGCGTCCTTGCCAACCCGAACCAGCTCAGCGTCCTCGCCTCATCCCGCGAGCCTTCCAATCTGCCGCAAATCATGGAAGCGCTTGGCCGCAACAAGACCAAGCTGGAGGTAAAGCTTGACAGCATCCGAAAGCACCGGGATGCGTTCAACAAGACATTGGCCGCAATGAGTTCAACCGTCAAGATCATTGACGGAGCAAAGTACACCCTCAACAACTACACGTACGTGCTGACCGGCGAGAGCCTCAGCGACCAGTTCAACTCAAGCGACGTACTGGTGGCGACGGAATTTGCCCGGCCTGCCAAAGACGACCTCATGAGGACGGAATACTCGGCCACCGGCGAGATTCTCTCCGACTTCTACAGCTTCAAGCCGACGAGGGAATCTCTCAAGATCGAGTACAACAAGCCGAGCAGCGGTTACAAGACCTACACGGTGAGATACCTCCCCACAGGAGACACCCTGATCCTGGTGGTCGATTCCTACGGGAACATCATCAGCAGGGAGTACGAGAAGCGCCCCGGTTTAGCTATAATCGAGGGGCCTCTGACCAACTGCGTCCAGGCATACGGCATGGTTGGCGGCACGCCCATTGAGAGCAATAAGGCGTGCGTGGATGTCATATGGAGCTGCCAGGGACCGCAGCCGGTGCGAGGGATTACGCTTACAAAATCTGCGGACCGCGAAGTTGCCACTGCTGGAGACGTTATCAAATACACATATACGATTAAGAATACCGGAAGCACAAGCATCGTTACGCTGACGCTCAAAGATGATAAGCTTGGTTTGGTAATGGTCAATGAACTTGTCAATCTGGACCCAGGGGCTGAGATCACTCGAACTGCTTACTATACTGTGAAGCCAACGGATGCGCCGATTCTGAAGAATACAGCTATCGCAGTGGGATACGACCCTGCAAGTGTTGAGGTAATATCTGATCCTGCCAATGAAAAAGTGATTATTTTTACGGATTGTGTCACTCTAAGCAAGAATGCCTCAGCTAAGGTAGTAAAGCCTGGAGACCTTCTTACGTACACAATAACTTGTAAGGTGAGGCCAGACTGTGAGAAAATAAAAAATGTGGAGATAAATGATACATATCCAAGCGGCGTCGCTTTTGTTTCTGCCTCTCCAATGCCTGATTCTGGCACAGACAATAAATGGTCAATTGGACGGATGTCAGCTGGAGAATCACGCACAATCACAATTCTGGTCCAAGTGGCCCAGAATATTGCCAACACCTCCTTTGACATGAGTCAGGGTGTCACAGGAAAAGGATTCGTGAATGTGCACAATGATATCCGTACAGAACCCGTCATACTTCGAAATAAGGCAACAATGGTATATAACTACGACAAAGAGAAAGATAGCGACCCTAAGAAGGTGTTGTTCGCATTTTCTGATGTCAACGTCGGCAAGCCCAGCACCTACGCGGGCCTGCGTGAGCACGGCAGCGGTGACTACGCCAGCGAGGATGTGATCAAATACCGCAACCTCAACCGCTCCATCGAGTGGAACAAGAGCCTGACGGCCACCTACAAGCCCACTACCTTCTCCTTGCCCGGCAAGAGGGACATCGACTACAGGACCAAGTGGATTGAGAAGGCCAAGACCAAGAATTACGCTACCGGCGGATCGACCAACGAGGAGTACACCTACGCCGACAGGATCAACCGCGAGGCATACACCAAGCTGGACGAGAACGGCTCGACTACTATTACGGATACGTCCTTCCAGGGAGTCGGCCACATCGGTCTCCTGAAGAAGGATGCCAGCAACAACAAGACCTGGAACGCCACCGACGTCTTCGAGTCGCAGGAGGACTACGTGGGCAACTTCCAGATTCGCCAGAAGTTCGATGAGTACGGCAAGAATGCGGAGTACGAGAAGTCCGTCTTTGGAACCGGATATGTATCGGCTGATCGCAATGTGGGCAAAGCCCAGAGGTCCTACGAATCAGGCACGGGCAATTACCAGAGCGAAGAGCGGATCAGCACCGTGGTCAACTACATCGCTAAAGACATCAAGCTCGAACATGCACCGACCAGCTACACCTACACTCCAACCGTCTCGGTTGCAAGCGACCTGAAATGGAGCGAAGGCGTGTGGTCCAAGTCGCCGGTCACCCTGATCAGCGAGAAGTTCTCTTCGGTCGAGAGCCTGGAGAGAGACACGAAAGTCAGGGGCTTGAACGAGATGGAGACTGAAGCCAATGTGGTCGGACAGGCGGATTTCAGGACGGTTTACAGGAGCATTGACAAAGGCTCACCCAATTGGAATAAATCTCTCTCCGATGAGGAGAACCTCAGATTGAATCCTCGTTTGCTGGCAAATAATACGACGAGCAATATCGTTGACATCGATGAGCGCTACACCGGAGAGTATTCCTTCAAGAGGCTGACCAGATTTACAGGCGTGGCCAAGTACAACCGGCCTCACATCACTCTCAGCAAGGAGGCCAGGGTCGATCTCGCCAACAACACCTTTGCCGACTACAAGATCGTCATTGAGAACAACGGCGATCATACTCTCAGTCCGGTGTACATCCTGGACACCTTCCCGCAGGGAACGGATTACGTCTACTCGTCTTTGCGGCCCTCGGAGCTGACCGATGAATACGCCAACTGGACGCTGCTGAGCCTCGGCATCGGCGACCGCGTGGTAATCGACCTGAGGCTGAACATATCCCAGCCATCGGCAAACATCGTCAACAGGGTGCAGGCTGTAGGTGCGTACAATGACGGATGGGTCACGGCAGGAAACTTCTCGGTCGTGCAGCTTGACTGGTTGACCTGCTACCCGATCGATATCTCCGCCTCCAAAGCGGGCTGGATCGATGCCAAAGACCCGCAGGTGGTCTGGTATCGCCTGGACCTGCACAACCGCCAGAATTACAACATGGTGGCCTTCATGATGGATCAGTTGCCGGAGGGCATGACGTTCCTCAACTCGTCCCTGCAGCCATCCGAGAACAACTCCAACCAGATGACCTGGACCATCATGAACCTCGCTCCGGGAGAGACCAGGAGCATCGTCTACCGGGTGAGAGCCTTGAGCAAGGGAACCTTCGTGAACACGGCCTACATCGATGCCTTTGCAGTGGACGGTCCGGATTCGGCGTCTGCCAAAGTCGAGGCTCGCGTGGATCTCACCACAGGCCGCGAGCCGGGGCCGGCAGTGTTCGACCGCTGGACCCTGCCCGCCTGCTTCGGGCTGAACTGCACCCAGCAGAACTTCGGCAACGATTGGATGGCCTGCTACACCTGCGGTGCGGGAGGCGAGTCGAGAGTCACGGTAGGAACGCCTACCTGCCTCTCCTGCTTCAATACGGGGGATGATAATCTGCCTTGAAGGTTGAAGGCATTCCGAAGGCATTCCACCAACTTTTCCCTGGCCGAAGGCGGGATCTGAGGTCTTTGACAATCTTCGCCGATAATCTTCGTCGATGGCCTTCGCGCCAAAAATCATCTTTTTTAAAAATATTAATTTATAAAATGGTGTGTTCGTTCCGCGTTCCGAATTCAATCCTCAACTTTTCTGTTCCGTCCAGCTCCATCCGCAGCACCATTCAGAGCACCATCTGTAGTACCATTCACAGTTCCATCCGTTCCATCACAGACTGAACTTGCGGTACATCATGGCATAAAGCGGGCTTAGTCCCAGCGTCCTTGCCAGCGTCGTCTGCTCGGATGAGCTTGGTTGATATGTTTTGGCAGGCGGCAGAGGCTTTCCTTCCCTGGCAAAGACGGCTCCGCCTCTCATTCTGGCGCAGGCGTAGCTCCCTGCATCTCCGGCCACAAAGATCTCTCCGCCCTTCATCTCTGCGCCGGTGAAATCATCCGTGTCTCCATAGACCACGATCCTGCCGCCTCGCAGCAGAACTCCGGTGTTGCGGCCGGAATTTTCTGAAACCTCGATCTGGCCGGAGAGCATGAGAATTCCCGTGCTCATCCCCGCGTCTCCCTCCAGCCGAATGAATTTGTCTGCGGGATTTCTTGCGCCGAGGGTATCCCGCAAAAGGCCGTCGCAGATACATACCCCCCTCCCGTCCCTGTCCTGCCTATTGGGATCGCTGACGGGCAAGCCCTTTTCCAGAGCCTCCGTCACGGAGATGAACTTCCTGTATCCGGACAGATCGCTATCCTGCTTCAGTACATTTCCCAGAGGCGGCTCGACCTTGCCGGAGACATAGATCGACCCGCGCAACATGCTGATGCCCATGTGGCTGCCGACATCGCCGTCCACGATTATCTTGCCGGTTTTTTCCAGCGGCCCGCCGCTTCCACCAAAGTGCATCAGATCCACACCGAGGCTGGAGGCGAGGCGACCGCCCGCGTTGCCTGAGATCTTTACCGTCTGCCCTTGACGGAGTGCTTCTACTATTTTTCGATAGCTCATGCCGCTGCAAACAGTTTTGTCCGGGTCCAGCCTTGAGCCCCGGTGCTGCCAGAAAAAATCAAAGGTGAAGTCGCCAAGACACTTTTCTCCGGAGGCTTCGATCTGCAGCAAGGCCGTCACTTTGTAATATTCGTGATATTTGTGGTGCTCTCTCCGGCGATGCGCTTGGAGATATTGACGCCGACCAGTGTGATCAGTATGGCGACGATGGCGGATATGGCCAGGTACTGCACTGACTCCACCATGCCGATGCCGAACTTCAGATCGGAGTTGCTGGCCAGGATGAAGCCGCTGGCCGACCAGATCACAAGCCCCGTGGCCAGCAAGAAGGAGATGTACGAGAAGGTACGCGCGTCCCTTATGCCTTCCAGGTACATGTCCATGATCTTGCCCAAATTTATGCAAAGAGCCGCCACCACGTACCACCAGATGCTCTCATGAAGATAGATCATGATCAGCATGAAGTATCCTGGGAACATGGGCTCGTGATAGTACTGCCAGAAGTAAGCCACGCCGCGCACGGTGGCGATCACCACCAGCATGGCTGCGAGGATGTAAGTGATGAATGCAATCTTTCCCGCGTAAAGGGAATTACGCAGAGTCTTCTTTGCCTCATCCATGGAATCGTCCAGGCCCAGCCCCCGGAAGAGCAGATAGAGGCCCACGGCTCCCGTGATGGCTACCACTGCGCCGCTGGGATAGCCGAGCAGGCTGAAGATGGCGAACATGAGCAGGGCCAGCGCCGGGGGAATGAAGACCGTGTGGCTGATCTTGGGGTCGGTGAAGACCTGCTTGAGCAGGTAGTAGGTGCTCTCCAGGTTCGGGCTCTGCTTGACCAGCACGCGGCGCACGCCGTTCACCTTGACGCGGGACTGAATGATGGGCAGGATGGCCTCATCCTCGGCTCCGTCCGAGACGACGAGAACGCCATCCGGTTTGATGCGAGCTATCAGATCCTCAAGCTGAGCGGCAAGCTTGCCGTCCGATACAAGTCCTACCTTTATGTCCCCGGCAATCGACGCTATCTCCGCCTGCTTTCCCTGAGCCGTCAGTTCGTCGAGAATCTTGATGCCGCCGAAGATGGTGTTGGTGTCCGAGTCCTCCGGATCGGCCATGCCCAGGCGCAAAGCTGCATTAACATTTTCCTCTCTGCCGATGATCGGGCTCTCGACTCCGGCCTTTCGGCCCAAATCGTTGTCCCGATCGATGCAGAGAACGAGGACATCCATGTTTTAGTATTTGAGAAGATCATACTTAAAGGATTCTGTGGATGATATGGAGCCGCGCATAATTTTAGCATTTAAGGCATCTAAAATCGAGCTTGTCCTATTGATCATCCATCGATCATCCATCGAGCATCTCATCGAGAATCTCGTCGGTCATGTTGTCGATCATCTCATCGATCATCCTGTTCATCTCCCCCCAAAACTCTCTTCTCCCCACTCCCATTTGCGATTACAGCAGGCGGCCCGATTCGATGCAAAACCTCTTTAACCCTTACTCACTAACAATCTTGCCCATCAGGCAGGGTTTTCAGATGAAAGAGGTATTGCTGGAATCGAAAGAAGACAAGTCGCAGTTCTATTTGCCCGAGAAGTGCATCGGCTGCGGAACCTGTGTCCAGGTCTGCCCCAAAGGGGAGCTGATCATCGGTTCCGTGGGCGCTGTCGCCCGGGGACTGATCGACAAGGACTTCATCGAGAAGAAAAAGAGTGGTGCTTGCGTCTTTTGTGCTTTATGCGCCCGCATCTGCCCCACCGGCGCTCTGGAGGTCAGGGTGGCGGGCAAGGCCGAGAAGGACGAATCGTACCTTAGCGTCGCCCTCAAGCCCACCGTGGCCGGGGAGAAGTGCGTTCACTGCGGCCTGTGCGTCGAGGTCTGTCCCCAGTCTTGCATCGAGCTGAAAGATCGAAGGCTGGCCGAGGACGGCAGCCTCAAGATGCAGGGCAAGACGCTCATCGACCTGAACCGCTGCGTTCACTGCGGCTGGTGTGCAACGGTCTGCCCGACGGGGGCCATCTCCTTTGAGAAGCCCTTTGCCGGGGAGTTCTTCCGGGACGACAATGTCTGCCAGGCATGCCGGACCTGCGTGCACACCTGTCCCGCCAACGCTCTTTTCAACCGGGACTGGAAGCCCGGCGAGATCGTGGAGAAGGTCACACACCGAAAGGACGCCTGCATCTACTGCGGTGCATGCGCCCAGGCGTGTCCTGTTCGAGCCATCACTGTGCGCAAGACTGCCATCTTGCCGGAGATGAAGGCCAAGAAAGCTTTCGAGAAGAAGCTCGAACCTCAAGCGCCCTGGCCGACATTGACATCCATCCTGGAGACGGACGAAGAAGCATGCCTTGGCTGTGGAAACTGCGTCATAGCGTGCCCCGTCAACGCCCTGTCCGATCCGTACCTGGCGGCGGGCCACCTCAACGAGCTGGACGAAAAACCGCTCCTGGAGGTCAAGAATGGAACCGTCAAGGTCGTAGACCAGGAGGTCTGCGGCTCATGCGCAACCTGCGCCATGATCTGTCCGGTGGAAGCGATTTGGCTGGTGCGGCGGGAGGTGTCCTAGAATGGCTGCAACTATTATCAAGAACGGTTATGTCTTCGATCCCCTCAACGGAATTGACGGGGAAGTCAAGGATATTTTCATTATGGACGGCAAAGTTGTGGCAAGCCTTTCCGGAGCCGAGGCAAGAGACGCCACAGTCATCGATGCCACCGGCAAGACCGTAATGCCTGGCGGCGTGGACTCTCACTCCCACGTGGCCGGAGCCAAGGTCAATGCAGGCCGGCTCATGCGCCCGGAGGATCACTACAAGTCGGTGCGGGCAAAGACCGACATCACTCACTCGGGCAGCGGCTACACCGTCCCGTCCGTCTACAAGCAGGGCTACGATTACGCGGCTATGGGCTACACCACTGTCTTTGAGGCTGCCATGCCGCCCCTGGAAGCTCGCCACACCCACGAGGAGATGCGCTCGACGCCTATTCTGGACATGGGCGCATACATGGTCTTCGGCAACAACTGGTTCATCATGCGCTACCTCAAGGATGGCGACGTGGAGAAGGCCGCCGCCTACGTGGCCTGGATGATGAGGACTCACAAGGCTTACGGAATCAAGTGCGTCAATCCGGCAGGTGTCGAGAATTGGGGCTGGGCCAAGAATGTGCACGGCCTGGATGATCACAATATTCACTTCGATATCACGCCGCGCGAGGTCATCCGCGGCCTGGCCGAGGTCAACGAGCTATTGGGGCTGCCCATGTCGCTGCACCTGCACACCAACAACCTGGGCCATCCCGGAAATTGGGAGATCACCCGCGACTCGCTGCAGATCACCTCCGGAATGGACCCCAAGAACAAGACCGAGGTGGAGTGGGCCGAGACAAAAGAGAATGCCCGGAGAAAGCAGTGCGTCTACCTGGCTCATGCCCAGTTCAGCTCCTTTGGCGGAACATCCTGGCGAGACTTCGGCTCGGGCGTGAAGGGGCTGGTGGACTACGTAAACGGCGCAGACCACGTGGTCATCGACAACGGAGCCGTACCCTTCGGCCCGGCCACGGCCATGACGGGCGACGGGCCTGCCATCCACGACCTCTACATGCTCTCCGGCCAGAAGTGGGCCAACTGCGACATTGAACTGGAATGCGGCTCCGGTGTGATTTCATTGATGTACCTGAAGGGCAGCCCCATCAGCGCCGTCCAGTGGGCGATGGGCCTGGAGCTTTTGCTGCTCGTCAAAGATCCCTGGAAGACCATCATGACCACTGATCACCCCAACGGAGGCGTCTTCACCCAGTATCCGCAGGTCATCACCTGGCTCATGTCCAAGAAGGCCAGGGACGACACGGCTAAGGAATGCCACAAATGGGCTTACGACCGATCAAGCCTCGGCGGCGTGGACCGGGAACTTAGCCTTTACGAAATCGCCATCCTGACCCGCGCCAACTCCGCCCGGACCATCGGCATGTCCTATCGCAAGGGCCACCTGGGTGTCGGTGCGGATGGAGACGTGACCGTCTACGACCTTGACCCCACAAAGCTGAATGTGAACGATCCGGCGGCGCTGATGCAAAAGTTCGCCCGGCCCGATTACACCGTGAAGGACGGCCAGGTTGTGGCCAGGCAGGGACAGATCGTGGCGGTGCCGAAAGGGCGCAGATACTACTGTCGGCCTTACCTTGACGACGCCCTGGAAAAAGAGATGCTTGTTGACGTGAAGAACTGGTTCAAGTACTACACATTGGGCTTCTCCAATTACCCGGTGCCGGAAAAGTATCTGACCAACCCTGTGCCCATCCAGGTCAACAAGCCCCTGGAAGCAGTTGTGAGGAGGTGAGGGAATTGGCGGAGATTGTTCTTGTGCCCAAAGGCAAGATTGGAATTAACATTGAGGCTGAGGTCATCCGGCCCGATCTCATGGCGGGAAAGCCGAAGGCCGAGATCGAAGGAATGAAAGTATGGCAGGGGCCGGTAGAGCTTCCTCTCAAAGAGTTCTTCGATATCGATGTGCGAGGAGCGGCAACTGCGGAAGAGACAACGATCATCATCGATGGCGACGTTTCCAGGGTCAAGCACATCGGCCACGGCATGAAGGCCGGTAAGATCGAGATTCGCGGCTCGGCTGGAATGCATGTCGGGGCGGAGAGTGCCGGAGGCGTCATCGTCGTGGAGAAGGATGCCGGTGCATGGGCAGGCATGGAGATGAAGGGCGGCCTGCTCCAGATCAAGGGCAATGCCGGGGACCACGTAGGCTCTGCCTACCGGGGAAGCTGGCGGGGCATGACCGGCGGCCAGATCGTGATCGAAGGAAATGCCAGGAGCCAGTTGGGCGCGGGCCTTGCTGGAGGACAGATCGTGGTTTCCGGCAACGTGGAGAACTTTTGCGGCATGCGCCAGGGCGGCGGCCTGATCGTGGTGAAAGGAGATGCCATCCGGGGCGTGGGTGCGGAGATGGCGGGCGGAAATATTGCCGTCTATGGAACGATAAGGCAGTTTGCCCCCGGATTCGTGGAGAATGGCCGCGAGGAGAATCCAAAAGTTGGAGACTTCCCGCTGGAAGGAATGTTTGTCAAATATACCGGAGACTATGCCATCAGCAAGAATCCCAAGGGATTGCTTTACTCCAGGGAGGTCTGAGGGATGCTGGCCGTTTCAACTAACCCGGACATGGCAGGAGGTTTGGAGAATATGTCGGAAATATTTCTGCTGAACTCAGGCAGCACCATCGATGAAGGGCGGCTGGCCAAGGGAGGCAGCAAGCTCACCGAAGACTATACCGAGGAATGTGCAGTCTGCGATATGAATCCGGATGACTACCTGGAAATGGGCAGTCCCGAGAAGGTTCTGGTCACGTCCGGGGACGGAAAGCATAGCGTTGCCGTTTATGCTTATCCGACGGACGCCATGAGCCGGGGTCATGTCTTTATGCCGAGGGCTATCTGGTCGAATGTTGTCGTCGATCCGGAGACCTTCTCCACAGGCTCGCCTCTTTACAAGGGCTCGCCGGTGAGGATCGAGCCGACGGAGGAGCCGGTGCAAAATGCCTGCGACCTTGTTGTGCTGCTCTTCCCGAGGAGGAAATAAATATGGCCAATATTGCAACCGTCAAAGACATCATCTGTCCGGTTTGCGGAGCCTCCTGTGACGATATTCAGGTGGAACTCGGCCAGGGCGAGATCACCGTCAAGAACGCCTGCAAGATGGGCAACGCCAAGTTTCAGGAGATCGTCAGCTCCCACAGAATTCGGGAACCCCAGATCAGGCAGAACGGAGCCTTCCGGGCGGCAGCCTGGGACGAGGCCATAAACAGGACGGCGGAGATTTTAGCCGGGGCCAGGAGACCGTTGCTGTTCATGGGCAGCGAGACCTCCTGCGAGGCGATGGAAGTCGGCCTCCATTTGGCGGAGTTCCTGGGCGCTGCCGTGGACTCGAACTCAACGGTGTGCCACGGCCCGACGGCTATGGGCATTCAGGAAGCGGGGCGCGTCGGCGCGACCGCCGGTCAGAGCAAATCGAGATCTGATCTGGCCGTCTACTGGGGCTCGAATCCCCTTGAATCCATGCCCAGGCACATGTCCCGCTATGCCGTCTATCCGCGCGGCTACTGGACGAGAAGAGGCCGGTTTGACCGCACCGTCATCTGCGTGGACCCGCGAAAGAGCATCACCGCCGAGAACGCGGACCTGCACATCCAGCTCAAGCCCAACAGCGATTATGAGCTGCTCAGCGCCCTTTTGACGCTTCTGCACGGCAAGACGCCCCACTACTCTGTTGAGGATGTCACGGGCGTCTCCATCGCCGAGATGCAAGCCATGCTGAAGATGATGAAGGAATGCAACTTCGGCGCGATTTACGTGGGCCTCGGCATCGCCTCATCCTATGGCAAGCACCGCAATGCAGAGCTGGCCTTCAACCTGGTCAAGGAGCTGAACAGCTACACAAAGTTCGTGATCGGGGCCTTGCGAGGGCACTGCAACGTGGCGGGCTTCAACCAGATTGCATCCTATCTCTACGGCTTCCCATTCGGCCTGGACTTCGCCCGCGGCTATCCCCGCTACAATCCGGGCGAGTACACGGCGGTGGACCTGCTGAGGGAGAAGGACGTGGATGCAGCCTTTATCCTGTCTGCGGATCTCGTCTCGCATTTCCCGGCAGCCTGCTCCGAGTACCTGGCCCAGATCCCCGTGGCCTGCATCGATATCGCTCCCTGTCCGACGACCATGCTCTCCGATGTCGTCCTGCCGGGCGTGATCGATGCCATGGAATGCGACGGGACGTTCTACCGCCTGGACGATGTGCCGGTCTACTTCCAGCCCTTCACCAGCTCACCATTCTCGTTCACGACGAGCAACGAGGATACCATGTTGCAGATCTTCGAGAAGGTCAAGGAGCTGCGCAAATAGGATTGACAAAAAGGATTGACAAAACTGAATCGACTAATGACGGATCGATCAACAACTGATAAATTGATGATCAACCAAAATCGCATTAGTCAAAAACTGACGAAAGGATTTGAGATAGTTTGGACTTGGAAGCAAAGATCCGAGGGCCTGGTTGCCTGCCGAAGCTGCAAGCACCCGGGCTTGGATCTCAACTCCTCCGCCTGTTTTAAATATTCATATGTGCTATACAGAAAGGCTTGAGGTGGAGCAATATGTGTACAGTTGGCGGCGGCCCGGATATCGGAAACATCGAAGCATTGGTTGCCAAGGATTACGAGTGCCTGGATTGCAAGAGCAAGTTCAAGGGCATGGGCAGAAGGCCCATGTGTCCATCCTGCCAATCCCGGAATGTCAAACCTGCATGAAGCCATGCATATTTCCTTTAAAAATGACGAGATAGCATATCTCTGCGGCCAGAAGAGCACAATCGCCTTTACTAAGACCCTTGGCAACTTTTTTTATTTAGAAACGGAGACGGAAGAGACGGTTCTCTTCACGGAGCCTGAGGATCTCATGGTAGCCTCGGCTTTCGGAACGGGCGACAAGATCTTGCGCGGCCTGCAATGCACACTTTACCAGCTCCGGGAGCTTGGCGCACCACTCATAGTCTTGCCTAAAGGCCATCCGGCTTCGCCCAGGCTGAAGGTAGTGGTGTCCATCGGCCCACGCACGCGCCTGAGCTGCAAAATCCAGCCGGGAACGCATCCGGAGCAGGACGTTCTCTGCGGATCGGAGGAGTTTGCAGACCTGGAAATCCTGGCAGAGCCCGGCGGCGCGGAGGCAAGGGGTTTTAGCTTCAAGATGGGGATAGTAATAATAAAACAATTATAGAGCAATGCGGATTATAAAATAAAATAATTTAATATGTTTTAATACATTCAAATTTAAAAATAAATTAGCAATAATAATCTAAAGCTCAAGGTGATGATTCAATGGCGGAGATCAGAGAGGATAGCCTGGTGAGGTACAAGGGCACGGGCACCATAGGGACAGTCAAGGTTTTGAAGGAAGAGGATGACGGCGTTAAGTGGGCGCTCCTGGACACCACGGGATTGTACTATCGTCTGGACATGCTGGAAGCCATCGAGAAGGCTCCGGAGCGCAAAGAGCTGGAAGGCATGACCATCGAACAGATCCAGGAGAGGTTCAAGCAGACGCAGGATATGATGGACACGGCCAAGATGCAGGACGAGAACCTGGAGACGGGCGGCTAAGATCTGATTTTGAGATCGTTCTTTTTTCGAGGTCCATCCTATTTGTTGCCGCCAATGGTGCAAGAAAAATCGACTGCGGCGGAAAAAAGCCTGTGTCCAGTCATTTTTTAATTGGGCATTTCCTCGATCTCCAGCCAGCCATGCCGCCCAGGATTACCACCAGATCCGTCCAGCCGTTTGCTGCCAGGTAGCTGGCTGCGATCATGGAACGCATGCCGCTGCCGCAGAAGATGTGGACCGTTCGATTTTTCGGCACCTCTTCTTTGCGCTCTTGGATGCGGGTGACGGGAATGTGATGCGCTGCAGCGATCCGGCCATCTTTTGCCAGCTCCTCATCGCTCCTCACATCCAGAATCCAGGGCCGCTCATCGCTGTCCAGAAGGCGACAAAGCTCTTGCACCGTAACGGTTCGCATCGAAGCGGAAGGCAATCCGGACATGTGCCAGCCGAGCATTCCGCCAGCCAAAAAACCGGCGATGTTGTCGAATCCCAGGCGGATGAGAATTCGAGCGGCTTCGTCGGTGTCGTTGCCTTCGCCAACCAGCAGGATCGGCCTGTCGTAACAAAGGAACCAACCGGCAAAGCTGGCCAGGCCGTCCAGCCAGATGGACTGCGCACCGGGAACGTGCGCCGCAGAAAATCCCAGCTCCAGGCGCGTGTCCAGAACCTGGGCCGTTCTAGCCATAGTCTCAAAATCTTTGGCAGCCAGCGGCCTTGGCGAGGGCAAGGTTTCCAGAGCCGGTTCCCCCAGCAGGTTGACCTTTTCCATCATGCGGAAATAGGGCGGCCTCTCCGGCTGGCCTTTTAGCAGGTTGGCCACAAACTCCTCTTTGCCTTTCACCTGGAGGCGCAAATTATGCTGCCGCTCCAGGCCGATGGTGGTCCAGAGCCTCTCGGCAATCGACTCGCCGCAAACCGACCCGGCCCCGTGAGCCGGACAGACCACGATGCCGTCGCCTAATGGTAACAGCTTGTGAAAAATGCTGTCATAAAGCCGTCCTGCCATCCATGCCGCCTTATCCTGCCCCATGAGGTCGATGCGCCCCACGTCTCCGGCAAAGAGCGCGTCGCCGGTGAAGACCGCCCAGTCGAGGCCGGAAGGATCGCGGAGCAGGTAGCTCATGCTTCCGGGCGTGTGGCCGGGCGTAGAGATGGCCTCGAATTCCAGGCGGCCCACCTTCCACCGCTGGCCGGGCACGGCAGCCTTTCCGTAGCGGTAATCCAGCTCGGCATCCGCATGCCAGACCTCGGCACCAGTTCTTGCCGCCAGCGCCGTCGAGCCGACAAAATAGTCCTCATTGCGATGGGTTTCCAGGATGTGAGCAATCCTCATGCCTTCTGGCGAGGCTTTCTCGATGTAGGTTGCGCAATCTCTTCTGGGATCAATAACAACGGCATCATTTTTGTCGCCGATCAGGTAAGAGTAATGTGCCAGACCTTTGGATACGATTCTTTCAAAGAGCATATTGCGAGTCACCTTGTTAGCGCGCTATAACATGAATGCTTTTTTGAATTGTTTTGGAGTGCTCGACAATTGTAAATTGAGGCTGGAGGTGATTTTCACCTGCAATTGATGATCCGCTGGTTTTAAAACCGCTCACTGCGTGCCCAGGCGTTCTTTCATCGCCCGAACATCAGCCTGAACCTGTCCGAATTGAAGCGCATATCCCGGCTGGATGTCTTCCCTCATGCCTCTGATTTCTTCCAGGACCTGGGGGATTGTGTCGGTATTTTTCCGTACCTCTTTGATGTCTTCGCTAATCTGAGGAATCATTTCCGTGTTCTCTCGCACAGCTTTGATCTCGCTCAGAGTCTCATCAGTGGTTTTGCGCACAGCTTTGATGTCGTCTCTTATGTCCAGGAGCAGGGGAATTGCCTTGTCCAATTGAACGAATGTGCAAAACATGGCATCCTCGCTGATTCGCCCAACTTCGCCGTCGTAATCCTCGAATGTTACCCTGGAGACTTCAGCCAGCTCGGGTTTCTTCTTCTTAACAGCCTGTAAGAAGGCGGTGATTCTGGCTTCATCTCCTTCCGCCAGGACTACGACCTCTTGCTGGCAGTTCTCTTCCCAGTTGTAGGTTGAGAGGCCGGGCAGGGCTTGGTTCATGGCATTTTTGAGCAGGAACACACGGTAGCCCACATCATGCACTTTGGGGCCTGCGATCTTGACTTTCAGCTTCATGTTCGACATCAATAATGGTTTTGCAAGCTATTTGGTTTTTTCCTTCGATCAGAGGCTATTGGTCTGCTCGTAAACCGCAGGCATGCCAGCCGGTTCATAAGGGCTCTATAGCTGCTGGCTTTAAGCTGCAAGCGGGACTAACGGGGATTCTCGCCGGTTACTGTCGGATTCTCAGGATGAGACGACCACTCTGTGAATGAGCCCTCGTAGATCCTGACCTTTTCGTGCCCCAGATAGAACTTGAAGAACAGGAACTCGTTGGTCGCCTCCCGGCCCGTTCCGCAGTAGATGAGAAGGGTCTTGTCGGGCGTGATGCTGAGCTTGGCGATTAGCTGCTGCAGCTCCTCGTCGCTCTTCATGAGCTTGGCATTGTCCTTGTTCATGAGGGTTCTCCAGGGCAGGCTCAGGGCTCCTGGGATGTGGCCCTTCTTGATCCACAGCCCGCCTTCCCTGTACGATTCAAATGGCCTGGCATCGAGCAGGACAACATCGCTGCCGTCTTTTGTCCTCTTGAACTCTTCATACTCGACGAAGAAATCCTTCTGCACATCTGCCTGAAAATTCGCCGTCTTCCACGTCGCAAAGACCTTGGTCAGCTCTCCGCCGTCTTCCTTCCACTTCTCGATGCCGCCGTCCAGAATGTAGACCCGCCGGGCCCCGAAGCGCACGAGCGAGTAGGCCATCATGGTCTGCTCCAACCCGTCCCCTGACCCGGCGGCGCACCGGCTGTAGCGGCCTGCGCCCGAATAGACGAGGACGGGCCGGTCGGCTGCAATTCCGGTGCGACCGAAGACTGCAGAAATGCCTTCCGGCGGAACGTACATGGCGGGAAGACCGTTCCAGGCCGACCTCAGTTGCCCCTCGTTCAGATAAACGGCCCGCGGGATGTGTCCCATGATGTAGTCGTGCACATTCGGCTGCACATCCAGGATGGCGAAATCATCGTTGATATGCTCTTTTAGCCACTCTGTCGATACCCATTTCACGATGCTCTTGCCGGGAGGATAGGGATAGGTCTTCAATCAGATCACCTCAAAGATGATTCTTGGATGGTTTGAAGGAATGGTGGACTGCTTCAAGATTTGCTTATGATACTTCGGCTTTGATAATTAATCAAGTTAACTAATCAAGCCCGAGCAGTCAGCTATTCATGCCGACTACTTGGGCCACTACTTCAAGTCCAGGTTCTCATTTCGCAAGTGCGAATGCAGAGACGTTACACAATCTTTATATTCAATACAGCTCTATAAAGCTCCGGGAGAGTTGGAATGGAGTTTCGGTTTGACAACTACATTCTGAAGGCTTTTTTGGCTTCAGGGCTGCTGTCTGTAGTTATGATGGTCCTTGCCCTGGGTCTGATTCAGCTATTCCGCTATGGGCCTTCGCTGCCCTTGTCCCTCATTCTGATAATCGCCGCGGTCGCCTTTGTCCTATCTGCATCCTTCTTCGAGAGGTACGAGGTCGGCTCCATCATGTGGTCGATGCTGGTTTCCCTGATGGCCACGCTGATGCTGACGCTTCTGTCCGGCGGCATCATGTATTCCTTCTCGGCAAACCGGCAATCCTGGGAGGAGCCGCTCTCGGGCCTGGCCATCTGCATGATCGTGTCCATGACGCTGCTCAATTATCTGAAGAAGAGCCTTGGTGAGATCGAGTACTGAGAAGTACTGAGATCCGGCACTGAGATCGTATTCGATGCGAGTTTTGAATCGAGTGTAGTGTTTTGAATCGAGTATTAGGTTCTAATACTAGCAGCATGTTAGCTCCTGCAACTATGCCGACGAAGATGGTCGACTCCTACGGGCGAAAGGTCACGGGCCTTCGAATTGCCCTCACGCCTCGCTGCAATCTCAAATGCATCTACTGCCACCACGAGGGCGAGGTTAAGCCTGAAAAGGAGATCTCCGGTGAGATGGTGGTGAGTGTGGTGAAGGCCGCCCGCGATTTGGGTATACGCTCGCTGAAGTTCACGGGCGGAGAGCCGCTGCTCCGTCGTGATCTGGCCGATCTGATCCGGCAGATGCCAAAGGACCTGAACATCTCCCTGACCACCAACGGCATCTTCCTGGCCGAGCAGGCGAAGGCGCTCTCCGAGGCCGGGCTGAACCGGGTGAATGTGAGCCTGGATTCACTGAAGCCGGAGACCTACGCCGCCATCACGGGCTGCAAGGAAGGCGACCTGGAGAAGGTGCTGGCGGGAATCGATGCGGCGAAAGAGAACGGGCTGGTTCCGATCAAGCTGAACGTGGTGGTCCTGAAGAAGAACGAGGCCGAGATCCCCGAGATGATCGAGTTCTGCCGCCGCAATGGTCTGATACTGCAGCTTATCGAGCTTCTGGATCTGCAAAGCCTGGGCGTTTCGGGCGACATCGAGGGCATCGAGAAAAGTTTGCAGGCTCAGGCGGACCGGGTCAGCACCCGCGAGATGCACCGGCGCAAGAAGTACTACCTGGACGGGGCGGAGGTCGAGGTGGTCCGGCCTATGGACAACACCGAGTTTTGCGCCAACTGCACCCGGCTGCGGGTGACATCGGACGGGAAGATCAAGCCCTGTTTGCTGCGCAGCGACAATTTGATCGATATCGGGACCTGCGACTGCGAGAGGATCAAGGGGCTGCTGCGAGAGGCGAACGATAGAAGGGAGCCGTATTTTGGGAAGGATCGAGTACGAGCGTCAAGAACGCCTTTTGCTGGATCAGGACTTAAATAATCCTAATTGTAATATTTTAATCTCAGGGCGAGTATCTTTAAAAAAAAGGCTCTGCAATTCACAAAGTTTATCCTTTTAAAAATTGTATCATCTCTCTAGGTAATTGGGGGGGGCTTGCGATGGTGACAAATGAGACGCTGGATCGGTTGGATGGCCAGATCAAATGGTATAGCCAAAAGAGTGCCTGGAATCAAGACTATTTCAAGAAACTCAAAGTAGCGGAAATTATTGCCGCCGCTATAATCCCATTTGTTGCTGGCATAAGCGCACCGGCATTGGTTACGGGACTTCTGGGCGTAATCGTGGTGATCCTGGAGGGGCTGCAAAGCCTTTACCAATTCCAGAACAATTGGATCGCTTATCGTTCCACTGCGGAAGCGCTGAAGCATGAAAAATATTTATGGTATGCAAAGGCCGGGCACTATTCTAACGCAGAAAATCCGGATGTGCTTTTGGCGGAGAGAATTGAAGCGCTGGTTTCTACGGAAAATGCAAAGTGGACTTCGGATAAGGAACAGGTTGGGAAGGCAAAGCCGAACACTGTGTAGCAGTGATGAATAATCTCAAATTCCCTGTTATTTTGGAATTTTAATCTGCAGAGGAAACCTTTTAAGTATACACAAAAGAATGCTGCGAAGTGATGTAGCTAGGCCGATTACGGGAAAAAGGTGTCCTAAAAAATGGCAAATACGCAGGTGTCCTCTGAAGGTATTGAGGTCTTCTTTTCATATTCGCATAGGGATGAAGAACTGCGAGATGAGCTGGAAAAGCATCTTAGCATCCTAAAGCATCGAGGATTAATCTCGGCTTGGCATGATCGAAAAATTGTAGCCGGAGAGGAATGGAACGGGCAGATCGATGAGCACCTCAATTCGGCTCAAATTATCTTACTTCTCATCAGTTCCGATTTTCTTGCATCGAAGTACTGCTATGATATTGAAATGAAACGCGCCATGGAAAGGCATGATTCAGGCGAAGCTCGTGTTATTCCGATAATCCTCCGGCACGTTTTATGGAAAAGCTCGCCATTTTCGAAGCTGCAGGCGCTCCCCACAAATTTAGAACCTGTTAAAGACGGAAATTGGAGATCTATTGATGAAGCATTTAAGGATATTGCGGAAAGTTTAGAAAAAGTGATAAAGAGCATAAATTCAAAAAACGTAGGCCCAGACCCAGATTCGATGCCAAGCAACAATGGTCCGAAAACAATAATCGTTGACCAAATGCATCATGGTGATTTCACCACAATCACCGATGCCATAGTAGCAGCGGCTCCAGGCGCACGAATTTTGGTGCGATCAGGCGTTTATGATGAAGGACTAATTGTCGACAAACCACTGGAGATTGTGGGTGATGGCCATCTTGGTGATGTGGTTATAAGGGCGGTAGGATGCGATGTTATTTTATTTAAGGCGATAAAGGGAAAAATATCAAATTTTATGCTAAGGCAAAATGGTGGGGGCAACTGGCACGGTGTAGATGTCGCTCAAGGATGCCTAGAGCTCGTGAGTTGCGATATCTCCTCCGATAGTTTATCTTGCGTTGCAGTAAATAATAATGCTTATCCCAAAATTGTTGACAATAAGATCCATGATGGAAAAAGCAGTGGTATTCACGTGTATGAGAACGGCCAAGGAGTCATCAAAGATAACGACATCTATAGAAATGTGTTTGCAGGGATTTGGATTACAGGAGATGGAAATCCAACGCTCAGGAATAATAAGATACATGATGGAAAATACATAGGTCTTCGAGTTGATGGCAACGGTCGAGGCATTATCGAAAACAATGACATCTTTGGAAATGAGATGGCAGGCGTCTCGATTAGTGAAGGTGGAAATCCAACGCTCAGGAACAACAAGATCTATGATGGAAAAGGTGTTGGTATTCGAGTGTTTGGGCACGGTCATGGTGTAATCGAAGATAACGACATCTATGGAAATGCCAGTGGTGGGGTTGATATCGTAGATGATAGTAATCCCATGATTAGATTTAATCGAATATATAAAAACGGTTATTGGGCCATTTGGGTTAGTGGAAAAAGTTCTGGAACGATTGAGGACAATGATCTTCGTGGTAATAGTAGCGGCGCTATGGTCTTATCCGAAGACAGCAAGCAACTGATCAAGCTTGCCAGGAATCTGGAGAAATAAAAAGAAGAGGAATTCGAATAACCTCGGTTTCAAGACGGGATTCATATAAACTATTTAAAGCAAATGGCGAAAAATGAATGATATTCGAAATCCTCAGAAGTTGTTCCAAAGATATTTGCATTATGTGTAGCGACAATTAATCCTAGATTTTGCAATGGAGATTGATAATCCCAGAAATTTTCAGGCTAGTTCGTGTCCGCCTATCTTGTGCTCATACCCCTTTCCCTGGACCCGCCTCCTCTCGCCCGCCTTTTCCATCCAGATCCCTTCCTCCACCACTTCCCCTATCACCGTCACCTCGCCCGCTTTCTTCGCCGCTTCCAGCCCCTCCGGCCTGACCGTGAACACCAGCTCGAAAT
>Ga0074198_1000631_pt1 | contig 33009 bp, 28 predicted proteins | sample EPASupsiteSAE323_FD_64527 | JGI IMG/M metagenome (GOLD analysis project Ga0074198, IMG submission 64527) | Bioremediated contaminated groundwater from EPA Superfund site, New Mexico - Sample SAE3-23 | ecosystem: Environmental > Aquatic > Deep subsurface > Groundwater > Contaminated ... | reverse complement strand
GCGTGTGTCTGTGCCTATGGATCATCTTGATTCGACTAAGGAAATCAATTCTTCGCTTAAGGGTTTCATGGACAAGCACGGTGAAGAGGGCGTTGACTTTTTAGTTCGTTGGGTGCTTACTAAAGGCGCTAATGTTCACCCGGATAATCGTGAGGCGGTTGTGCGTCATTTTGTTGAGGATTTCAAGGCGAAGAATAGCAAGACTGCGTCTGATTTTTATTCCGCTTTTTGTGCGTCATCTTCGGGGGATAAATTGATTGATCATTTGTCAAGTGTCCCCCTCAAGGATGAGCGTAGGAATGTGTCTGAGGTTATTATGCGGCATCCGGAGGACTTTTTTCCACACGTTCAATGGGCGATTAAAGTTCTTTCTGACAAGCCTCATCTTCTCTAGTTTTTTCTTTTGGGGTATGTTCAAATTTTGCCGCGCAGGCAGTTACTGCGTCTTCGTCTTTTTTTCTTTTGCAAAACTTATTTTAAGCGCCCCTGCCTTTTTCCATTCATGGCTTCCCGTTCGCAGGCACTCGACTCCAGGCGCCTCCAGTTCGTCTTTTTGCTCTTGCTTGTTGTTGCAGCTGTTGTGATGCTTGCAGGTAGCGACCTGGGCAAGGGGTCGGTGTTTGGCATCTCGATGAAGGCGGTGTACGGCTTCGTCGGAATGGTTCTCATAGTAATAATTGCGGTTTCGGGCCAGAAGATGTTCTTTTCAAACATTCCGGCTGACGAGCCAGGGCAAGGCCGTGACGTGATGTCAAAGGCCGAGGACGTGGCTTCGGAAAAGGGCCTTGGCAGGCTTGCGGAAATCAAGTACGGCAAGCGGCGCAAGTCCGCTGAAGACGTTCCTTTCGAGGGAATGTTTGGGAAAAAAGGCGAGTAGCGCGCAGGGTAGCACAGCTTAAGGCTTAATAAGAATCCCATCCCGTTTATTGATATCCAGAAAGGCAATCCCAGAGGTAAGGCAAGTCTTGGCGCAACTTTTTCCAAATGTACGGCACGGGCTAAGGACTGTTTACAATTACGTCACAAGACGGCCTTATAGGGAGCCGGTCACTTTTTCTCCAACGGAATCACCAAACGCGCTTACTGAGGAAAAAATACGGCGGTGGGGCGGCCCGGAAATAAACGTCAAGACCGTGGACGCACCGCAAATCCGCCAGAACCTTCACGAAAAGTACATAGACAACATGTTCGAAAACGGGCCGAAGAACCGCGTCCGCGACCTTTTTTCGCACATGCTTTTGAAGGGGAACCTGGGGCTTGACGAGGCAGGTGCCAAGCAGGCCGCTACGGAACTTACTGCGAAAGAACAGGATATGAACGCGCTTCATGGCGCTTTCAGGGATGACCTGGCCCCGTTGGTAGTCCACGAGTCCAAGGGCGGCTACATTTTCAGGCGCGAGCGGACGAATTCAGCGGTTGTTATCGCTAACAACATGGAAAGCGGCAACGGGTCTGCAGTCAACTTGGTTATTGCGGCGCTGAAAAGGCACCACGGCAGCAGGCTTGAAGATGTTCTAGAGCGGGCGCGCAACAGGCCGGCTCCGGAGCCTGCACAACCCGTACAGCCAATGCCACAAGGGCCGGAACAGCCGCAGGCTTTTCCGCAGCAGGCTTATCCGGGGATGCCCTTTGAACACGTCGTCGAGTTAGTAGCCGCGATGCAACATCCCGCGCCAAACATCACGGTACACGGCTCGCGTGTGGTGAACAACAACGCCCAGAATCACGGCAGCGGTTCGATACTGCAAGGCGACCGCAGGAACAGGATTATCGGGATGCTCGGCATCCCGCACAGGCAAGATGGCTATCACCCCGGCTACGTCGCTCCCATGGTGGATGTGCGCGAGTCGTCCGGCCGGGAAGATGCCGGCAGTCAGGCGAACGCAGGCAGGCAGAGGCTTGCTGACGCGATGGCCAAGAACCCGCTTTTGCTTCCAAATTTTTACAAAGAGCAGCAAAAAACCGCGCGTGCCCAGGGCGTGCTTGACTATATGAATGGCAGTCCGCTGGTTGGCGATTATTTGAGTGGCCGCCCAAGAAAATCCAACCCTTATGTCTGGAGGCAGTTTGCTCGTTTCGAGGCTTCCAATGTCGTGCCCCAGAGGCTGCTTCCGGCAGGGTCGAACCCGCCGTTTTTCCCCTTGCAGCAGAAGCGCATGCTTTTGCCCGAAGGCGCGGCTCCGAAGGAGTTGGTAGATAAGCTCGGCAATCTGTTCGTCAGCCACAACCTGGACCGCGACTCGGCGTATTCATATGCAGCAGACGTGCTCCAAGCTGCCAAGGCTTCCAAGAATCTCCCTGCGTTTTATGCACGCTTCGGGACGATACTGGCGGGTGCCGGCGCCAAGGCCCAGAACCTTGTGTACCTGCGAAGGCAGATTTTGGGCAAGAAAGGCGAGGTGTCTGCTGACGCTTACAACGGTTTCTTCAATGCAATAGGCGAAAAGCTGCCAAACAGGCGGCTTTCCCGTCAAACCAATGATAATGGGGTAAATGCGAAGTTGAAGGAAATCGTATCATTGTATAATTTCAAGAAAAAGGTTTGATACTCCGTCATCGGGTTGATTTTAATGGCAGTCCAACAGAAAGTCCAATTAAAGGCAACAGTCCAAACCCCGCGAGAGGCTGTCCGCGAGCTTTCAGTACGGTCAAGGGCGCTTGCAAGCTCCACGGTCGGCGAACTGGTGGAACATCATGGCTTCGGCAGGCCCAAAGAGGCGATGGGCGAGCTTGCAAAGTCGGCAAGAACGAGCAAGGACTTCAGCAGTTTTTTCAAGGGTTCAATGGGCCTTGCATTGAAGCACGGCGCCGCGGAAGGGAGCCTGGATTACGCGCTTGGGCTGTTGAAGGGGAGTGGGTCCGCACCTTTCAACCCGCTGGCGCTTGATTCCGGCAAGGCGCAGCTTGCTCTGAAGGCCGGCAAGATGAGTTCGCGCGATTTTCATCTGGTAAACAACTGGCGCAACTTCTACCAGCTTGCTAAGGAAGGCCACCCCGCGTTGAAGGATGTCATCAAGAAGCTTAAGGGATGATTATTTTGGCAAAGACCGTCAAAACTTCGAAGAAAAAACCCGCAGTCAAGCCCGTCAAGGCAAGAAAGGCTCCGGCAAAGGCAAAGAAAGCTGCGAATATGTCCGCAAAGGCCTCCAAGCCCGCGTTCTACCTCAAGACCCATGTCTCCCGTTTCTCCACAATCGTCGCGGTGTGCGACAAGAGCTGCCTTGGAAAGAAGTTCGAGTCAAATGGCCTAATCCTGGACCTTGGCGTGCATCGCAGGTTCTATGAAGGCGAGTTGGTAAGCGAAGAGAAGGTCAAGGAAGCCCTTTGCAATGCTTCCTGCGCCAACATCGTTGGAGAGAAGTCCATTGAGCTGGCTTGTGCTGCGATGAACGTTTCCAAGGCAGGCGCAAAGAAGATAGGCGGCGTTTCCCACCTCCAAATCTACCGCGTTTAGGGGGCAAATCCCCCCGCGGCGGCGAAAGATAATGGAATCCAAGTTCATCCCCAATGAGTTTGCGTTGCGCAGGCAGGTAATGGAACAGTCGAATCCCAATGTAGCAAGGGCGCTTGCAGGCAAACTTGGTGCCGACCATCCTCAGGTTCGCGAGTCGCGCCAGCTGGCCTGGGCCGCTGAGGCAGTGACCGGGGTCGCCTGGAAGATTTACAAACGCCAGCCGGACATAAGCGCGTCCGAGCTGAGCGAGCGGGTGTCGCACGTATTTTCGCACATCTTCAGCCTGGAGCAGGAACCATCGGATTCCAACATAGTCCGGATGTACGGGGACGTCGAGCAGTACCTAGCAAGGAAGACTCCCTACGTCTACAAGGAGGACGGCCATCCGCCCTTCTTCTCGCAGAAAAACCCGGCACACACGCGGGAAGTGCTCAAGCTCAGGTCCTTCTTTTCAACCCACCCGGATTACCTGCCGTTTGTCATAGATACTGCATCAAGCGTTGTGGCAGTTGACCAGAACGAGCAGTCCGGCCAGGTGGCGCACACTTCTACGCTCAAGGAGTATATGGCAGTCAAGGACGTACTGTCCGACCCTGACTTTGAAGGGGCGTTAAGGCAGCAGAACGAACCCAAGCCCGCGCCAGGTTTGGCGGACGATCTGGCCCTCAAGAAGGCGCTGGCCGAAATCGAGCACGCAAAAGAGCACGAGAAGGGGCTCTACGTCAACCACGTGGTGAATACTGTTGTGCGCAGGATTTATTCGGCCAAGCCCGACATCTCCCTTGAGGACCTGCGGGCGCATGCCAACAACGCGCTCTTGGAGGCGCGCAAGGCCGGCACGATGGATGCAGTTGACGGGTATCTTTGCAAGAAAGGCATTTTGAAAAACGCCTCACAGAAATTCGCCTCAGTACCTGGATGCGCGGAGAAAATGTTCGGGGTGCTGGTTGACTGCTTTTCAAAGGATGCCCACCTCCAGCCCCATTACGTCAACCGGGCGGTTGAAAAGATCCGCTCCGAAAGGATATGCAAGGGCAGGTATGATTGAACTTTCCTGAGTGAATGATATGAGTCTCCTGTCACGCGCATTTGAACGGGCAAAGACTGCAGTCAGGTCCATCTTTGCGGCTAAGCTCCCCGAAAAGGTGTGGGAAGGCCGGGCGGAATCGGATGCCCTTAGGCGGCAAGTCGGCCAGTATTCAAAGGAGCGCAAGCGCGGCGAAGAGCTTAAGGGCACGCGGGAGGATGCCCGGCTCAAGGAAACCAAGCGCGTCTGGGAGGAGGCGTTCAAGCCAAAGGAACCCGTCGTTTTCGAGCCCGATCCCCTTGAGGACCTGTACGAGACAGACCGCAAGCCCGGACCGTACGAAGGCGGAATCCGGCGCCAGGCTGACGGGCTGGTGCGCGAGCGCAATGACAAAGTTCAAGCCTACGAGGATATGGTCATTCACCACGCCATCCCGCGTGAGCCTTTCGACTGGATGTACGAGGGCGGTCCCAACCCTCCGTCGGTTATCGGAAGGAAAGGACCGGATTTGCCCCTGCCTCGCCGCGGGCCCGGCGAAGTCTGGCTGCCTTATCATCGGCCGACAATCATCGAAGAGTCCATCCCCGACAACAGGACGTTTGGGAAAAAAGTTGCGGACAAGCTGGGTGGTTTACTATGGTGGCGAAAACAAAAAGCCCCGTCCGAAGTTGTCATTTCAAGGAAATGGAAACCCAAGGCGGTTCCAAAGGCAGCCGAAAAAGAACGCCCAAAGGAGCCTGCGGCAAGCGCAGATGCGTGGCTTTCAGATTCCTACAAGTCCGACTTCTGGAAACTGCACCAAGCCAAGAATGAGTACGAGCGCCGGGCGCCTATGGATGCCCTGGCTGACCTATACTCGTCGTTCGGGCTTCCAAAGGACGCTGCAGGAAGCGATTATGCCGATTTGAGCCGCCGCGTCCGGAGCAAGAGCGCAACCGAAGCACTTGATTTGGTCGCCAGGAAGATTAGGCTTCGCGCGGGAACTGCGGACGGCCTTGGCGCGTTGGTGCAGTATGGACGTTTCCTCAAGGATGGATATGCGCAGGCCGCAAACAATAGGAAAGACCGGCAGCGCGGGCTTGAAGCGCACCGCGAGTCAATCCAGCGGCTTACCAACCAGGCCATGGATTTGAGGATGAAGATTGAGCAGTCCAAGCAGAAATTGTCTCGGCTTGAAGGCCAGCTTTCGCTGCCGGAACTTACCGGGCCTGAAAACAACCCGCAGTTGAAAAGCCCACTCGAAAAAGAGCACGATGGTGTTATGCAGCAGTTGAAGGCCGCGCACGGCGCGTATGCCCAGGAAAAAGAAGAGTCGGAGTGGGTGGTTGCAGATTATTCGTTCCAGCCAAGCCCAAACCCGTTGGTTTGGGATGGCATTCACGTCAATCCCACACAAAGGGATGAGGACAACCTGCTTTTGGCCAAGGAGTTCATTGAGAAGGCGAGTAAGGAGCCCCTGCCGCCGGCAAGGCCGATGGTCAAGGGCAGGGATTACGACCGCGAGATAGCTTACAGGGGACCGAGGCTTCCCGGACCGACATACGATTCTAATGGCAACCGGATTGTGCCGCCACTTCCAAAACAGGACAAAGGGAAGTCACCCCTGCAAGGCGAGCAAGGAAAAAGCCCGCATTCAAAATCAGCGTCCGGGCTAAAGCGATTGCCCCAAGGTCGCATCTGATTATTTTTTTCACGTAAGGGAAAGCTTATTAGTTTATCAATTGATTAATTTATTTGTTGATTAATATGTCCGCAACCACCTTCGTCACGTTCAAGCCACGTAACCTCGACCGTTACCCGCGCCTGGACACCGTGCTTATGGTGGAGAAGGCGCTTTACGACAACAGAAGTGAAGCGACTTTAACGGAAATCTGGCGTGCATTGCCTAAAAAAGTCCTCTGGACAACCTACACTACGATTTTGGACTACCTTGAGTATTCCGGCAAGATTCACGTCGAGCCGGACAAGACTGTGACGTGGCTGTGGGACTCGGAAGGTATTGCGAAGCTGAAGAAAAACCGTCTCGTCGTTCTTTGATGTTTGTCCAAAATATGTCCGACCCATATTTTATTAATGTATTAAAATACTATTTTAGTGGGTGTTTTTCATGGCGCACGCAGAAGTCAACATGCATGGTCAGATTACCTTGCCTTCCACGTTGAGGACCAGGTTCGGCATCTCGGCAGGTTCCACTGTCTGTATTGAGGCGCGCGGGAGCGAGATTGTGATATCAAAGGCCGCGGTAGTGGAAGAGCGGCTATTGAAGGAGCTTGCCGCACTTGCGAGGAAAAACGGCACCACCAAGGAAGACGTTGTCAAGGCAGTCCGGAAAATCGGGGTCAAGCTTTATGCGGAGGAGTCGGAAGATTGAATCCGTCATTTCGTGGCCGGAACTTGTTTCTTGACGCGACCGTGCTGATTTCCGGCACGACCTTGGTCGATACTGCCTCATATGTGTTGTATACTTGTGGCAGCGACAGGCTCTATTCAAACGAATATTGTATGATGGAAACAAGGCATTATTTTCAGGACAAAAAGAATTGCCCGCCCCACGAAACTAATGGTATTATTGATTCAATCCGCAGCAGGGTGCATATCCTTCCAACGGCCCCTGTGAAGGAATATCAGAAGTTGGACTTGCCTGACAAGCTGAAGTCGGACAAGCCGGTTGTCAAGGGTGCCTTGGGCATCAACGCAGTGCTTGTAACTCACGATAGGGCACTTCTTAGGGAAGCAAGAAAATACGTCGAAACTGCGACTCCCGCAGAAATATTGAAAAAATAGTGGCTGGCTGCTTCTCAGCCTAGGTCTTCTCTTCAGTCGTTCAGCTTTTTTTCTCTTCCGCAGCGTCTTCCTTCTTTGGCGCGTAGTACTTCTTCGCCGCGTCGACTTGCGTCTGCGAGCCGAGCTCGAACCACGGCCCGGAGTAGACGTATCCGAAGAGCTTCTGCTTTTCGGCAATCAATGGAAGGAGGTCGGACTCGAAGCTCTTGATTCCGGGCTTGTACAGGTCGAATATTTCCGGCTCGCAAATCGCAATCCCTGCGTTTACCAGGTTGCTTGAGGTGGAGTCGGGCTTTTCAGAGAAGTCTATGATTTGGCTTCCGCGCATCTTGGCAACCCCGTAGTTCTTGGCATCGCGAACGTTCGCAAGAGCAAGGGTGCAGAGTGCTTTGTTTGCCTTGTGGAACTGGATCATGTCGGAGATGTCAAGCTCGTCGTACAAGACGTCGGCGTAGGATAGTATGAATGTGTCTTTTACCAGGGGCTTTGCCAAAAGCAGGCCGCCCGCGCTTCCGGATGGCGAGTTCTCCCACAGGTAGTTGATTTTCATGCCAATGGACTTTCCTTCCTGCAGCTTGGCCTTCATCCCCTCGCCCTGCATTGAAAGGCAGATGATGGCCTCGTCCAGGCCGTACTTTTTGAACTGGCCGATGATGTGTTCAATCACCGGCTTGCCGCCGACTTCCAGCAGTGGCTTGATTGTCTTGCCTGAAGGTAGTGCAAGGCGCTCGTCGCTTCCGCCTGCAAGCACAACGGCCTGGCGTGCAAGTGTGGAGGACAGGGCCTTCTTGAGGATGCGGTCGATTGCGTGGGAGCGGTTCTTGACCTCGTGGCCGTCTATGGTGTTGTCAATCTGGCGAAGCAGCGCGTCGTCAATTGTGATTGTGATTCGTTCCATTAACCTATCCCAATAGTAGTATCAAAAGCCTGCAATATAAACCATTCATACTACGTAATACTTACAACAATGCGTTGCAGGAAAACCTTTAATAATTCATACTTCTTCATACTCTTGGTCGGAAAAGGCAAGTTCTCCCAGAGGGAGTACCCTTTTGCGACGAAGGGAACAACGCATAGAAAAGAAAAACCGAACAGCAAAAAACAAAGAAGGCAAAGCAGAAAACCGAACAGAGTGGAAGGAGAGGTGGGTCAAAGAAATCCAACCGTACGGGGGTTCACCCGAAACAGCATTGTGGCTTGGACAATACCTTTGCCCCCTCTCTAACCCGAATTAGCTCTCAACTAATTAAGCATTATTCATAAGTTTACCTATTTCAAAAAACGGAGTGGACGTATCGATGGACCATAACCTGGCGTTGGATTTTGTACGTGTAACCGAAGCTGCGGCATACGCATCCGCCCACTGGGTGGGCAGGGGTGACAACGATGCTGCAGACCAGGCCGCGGTCACAGCGATGCGCGACGCGTTCAACTCAATGGACATGAAAGGAGAAATCGTCATCGGCGAGGGCGAGCGCGACGAGGCGCCAATGCTCTACATAGGCGAGCACGTCGGCAAGGGCACGGGCGCGGAAATCGACATCGCAGTAGACCCCCTCGAAGGAACAAACATCTGCGCAAAGGGCGGAATCAACGCCATCGCAGTGATGGCCGCAGGCCCCAAGGGCACCCTCCTCAAGGCTCCTGACACTTACATGGACAAGATTGCAGTAGGCCCCAAGGCAAAGGGCGCAATCGACATCAACGCAAGCGTGCAGGACAACATCTATTCCGTTGCCGACAAGCTCGGCAAGGACCCCGCTGAGCTTACCGTAATCATCCTTGAGCGCGACAGGCACAAGGACCTCATCCACCAGGTGCGCCACGCTGGCGCGCGAATCAGGCTCATCGGCGATGGCGACGTGTCGGCCGCAATATCGACTGTGTTCGACTACTCCGGCATTGACATGCTCCTTGGAATCGGAGGCGCGCCAGAAGGCGTGCTTGCCGCAGCGGCGCTTAAGACGTTGGGCGGCGACATGCAAGGCGCGCTGAAGTTCAGAAAGCCGGAGGAGCGCGAGCGCGCAATCAATATGGGAATCGGAGACCCAGACCGCGTGTTCAAGCTCGACGACCTGGTGCATGGCGACAAGTCGATGTTCATAGCGTCAGGAGTCACCGACGGCCCGCTCATCAAGGGAGTACGTTTTGTGGACGACGGGGCAGTCACCAGCACTGTGGTGATGGACGCGCAGACGGGCACGGTGCGCACCATAGAATCCCAGCACCACTTCAAGAGCGTAGCTGATGAGTGGTGGCACAAAATCAAGGAAGACAACAAGCACAATTGCAAGCCTAGGGCCGCAAAATAAAAGCCCCGGCTTTGTGACTTTTATAGGTCAAGGAAGCATATTACCAAAATCGTTTTTGGAGGTAGGTTTAGGAAATGGCAACTGAATTCAAGGCACCTGCACTTTCGGACCTCGACGTGAGCCTCGGCAAGCGTACGAGGTTGCACCGGCTCCTTTACGAACACGGGCCAAAGAACGGCACCCTGATGATTCTTCCCTACGACCAGGGGCTCGAGCACGGCCCGGTTGATTTTTTCCCGAACCCGATAAGCAAGGACCCCGAATATGTGATGAAGCTTGCAAAGGAAGGCGGGTACTCCGCGGTTGCGGTTCACATCGGCCTGGCAAGGAAGTACATGAAGGCGTACGCCGGAGAGGTTCCCCTTGTGCTCAAGCTCAACGGCAAGACCACTATCCCGTCGGACGCGCAGGCTTTCTCGCCCCTTACCGGAACAGTTGAGGAAGCGGTTGCGATTGGCGCTGACGCAGTCGGATATACGCTTTACACCGGTTCGCCCGCACAAGACCGCGACATCGCGCAGCTTACTGCTGTTCGCAACGAGTGTGAGCGGTTCGGGATGCCCCTCATAGTGTGGTCATACCCGCGCGGCGAGGCAATAGACAAGAAGGGTGGACAGACTTCCCTTTATGCGGTTGACTATGCCGCACGCGTGGCAAACGAGCTTGGAGCTGACATCGTAAAGGTCAACATCCCCAAGAAAGTCAAGCCCGAAAAGATGGCGGATTACGAGAAGCTCTGCAGCAAGGACGACGATTACAAGCAGTATATCGCGCTTGAGAGCGCGTCCGAGGAGGAGCGCGTCAAGCGAGTAGTCGAGTCAGCTGGACGCACCATGGTACTGATTTCGGGCGGGGAGAAGATGCCCGACTCGGACTTGGTGAAGAAGCTTGAGACCGTGATGAAGGCAGGAGTTACCGGAATCATCTTCGGCCGCAATATGTGGCAGCGCGACCACAAGAACGCCATAGCCATGACCAAGCAGATTAAGGAAATGATGGCAAAGTACGGACGCTGATTTTCGGTGTTTGCTTTTTTTCCTTCTTTATTTTTCTTTTATTTTTTGACTCCTTTTTGTTTCTATTTCTTTTTCCATTTTTACCTTGTTTTTTCGCAGGAAGTTGCGGCAGTCTTTTTCTAGCATTTATATACCTTCAAAGTGTTATTCCTCCAGAGGGGAAACCAGATGGATTACCAGAAGTTTTTTGCATTCTTTCTAATCTTTGCGTCAGCGGCGCTCCTTGCAGGGTGCGTTGACCTTTCGGGCGGGACCGCAACGGCTACCCCGCAGGCGCAGCCTTCAATAATCCCGTCCGCAGCACCATCCATCGAGCCGTCTCCTGTGGAAGCAGTCCTTCCGTCGCCCGAGCCTTCGCCTGTTGAGGAAGCATCCCCCGCCCCCTCGCCCGAGGCTTCGCCCTCGCCGTCACCGTCTCCGAGCCCCTCGCCAGTGCCTTCGCCCTCGCCGAGCCCGTCGCCAAGGCCTGCAGCTGCCACTCCGGCGCCGATCGTGAACTACACTTTCTACAATTACATCAACGATTACGTCAAGGGCGCGGCAGGCCGTTCAACCAGCAGCCTTTACGACGGCGGGACCGACACGTCCAATGCCCTGCAAATCGGTTCCGGTTCCCTTTCAGCGCTTCCCGACTTTAAAGTGGCAAACGGCAGTTCAAGCGTGACCGAGTCGCAGTCGCTTTACATCGGCGCGCATGTGCGCTATGACGACGGCTCAAGCAATTCCGTGGTTGCGGACAAGCCGCGCGTAGCCTATGCTGCCTCATTTAGCGGCGCACTTCCTTTGTGCTGGGACACGTCGAACACCCCGTCTGCCTGTGCGGAAATCGACCGCCTTGATACCAACACCGTAATCCGGCTGCTTGGCAACGACTGGCTCATACTGGACTATACAACAAGCGGGGACAACATCACTGCCTTGACCGTCGGCAAGGTGCTTTCAAGCGCAGCAGGGATGGCGCAGGGCGACACGATGTGGATTGGCGCGAACTCCAAGGCAACTCTTACGGAATTCTCGATGGCCGGCGCTGTCGGCGGCGTGCCCCGGCTTACGAACTTCAAAGTCGAGACCCCCGCCGAAGGCGCAATGGTCGCCCCGCTGATGACCGGAAGCCACGTGAACGTCAGCGGTGTCACCATGAGGGTCAACCGCGTCTATGCTGACGAGAACTCCACTGTCCGGGCCGATGTCACCGCGATGTCAAACGTGCTTACGCTGTCAAAGAACAGGAACATCGACTCTACAAACAACATGTACTGGTATGCCGAATTTTCGAGCACGGTTTCGGGGAATTCCTCCGCAATCAGCAGGATACTGCTGTATTCGTTGTTCCCCAACGCCAAGCCCGGCGACAAGCTTGTCACGAACGACTCGATGACGGTCATCTCCGGCGAGCCCGCATTCGAGCTTGCATACGCCGGCCTTGCGGTCACCAACGAGACCTATGACATGCTCAGCTTCACCATACGCAACAGCACCACCCAGCACAGCGAGTTCGGCTCGTGGACCGGGCCTTTCCTTGAGATAATCAGCGGGGTTCCCGGCGCGTTCCGCTATTCCTCGGACGGCGCCGAATTGAATCGTTCCATGCTGCGCATCTCACTTTCGGAGATGACCGGCACAACGGGGTTGGTGTTGCCTGCAGGGACTTCGCTTATCCAGAATACCAGCGGCTACTGGCTTTCTCTGTCCTCGATACCCGCCTACACCGTCTCTTCTTCCGAGTCTTCCGCAATAACGTTCAGCTACGCAGCTGACCAGTCCGCGTTGTGCGTGACTGACTATGCCTCGGACGGCTCAACTGATGCGCGCTACATATGCGCCCTGGTCAATCCCAGTCTCGGCCAGTTTATCGACGCGAACGGCTCGACTTCCGCCACTAAACTGGGATATGCCTCAACTACCGACAACGCCCCTTCCAAGTCCGCGAACTTCGTCACCGACCGCGGCTCGCGCATAATCTCTGTAGATTCGACGCGCGTGCTTGTGGAGTATGCTCGCAGTGTGGTGAAGGCACGGTTCGTGGTCAAAAACATCGCCCAGAATTCCACGTCCTTTGCGCCCGCAACCGTCGTGACTCGTGGATTTTCGCCCGCAACCGGGCTGGTTATGGCAAATCCCGGAGTGTTTGAAGGCCTGATGTGCTTCTGCAAGGGCCAGTTCTGGTGCTTCTGGTGCGCAAGTTAGGGGAAAAAATCAGTTAGGCACTACGCGTTTTCCCTTTCCTTCTTTTCAACTATGAATTCGTCAGTCCTCAGCTTGGTGTGGTATCGCTTGGCGAAGCGGTGCGCCTCGTCTCGTATTGCCTGCAACAGCTTGAGTCCCGCGCTCTTTTTGTCAAGCACAACCGGCATGCTGCGGGTCGGAGTATAAACTTCCTCGTTTTTCTTTGCAAGCGAGATGATGGGGATGTCGCGTTCGCCCAGTTCAAGCAGGGCTTCTATTGCCGCGTGCAGCTGGCCCTTGCCTCCGTCAATGACGATTAGGTCAGGAAGCTGGGCGTTCTCTTCCAGAAGCCTCCGGTATCTGCGGCTGACTGCTTCCTTTATTGCGTCGAAATCGTTCTGGCCAGTCAGCGTCCTCATCTTGAACTGCCTGTAGTTGTCCTTGTCCGGCGTGCCGTCTTTGAACCGCACCATGCTCGCGACAGTGTTTTCCTTTCCGAGGTTGGAGATGTCGAAGCACTCCATCACTCGCGGGAGCAGAGGCAGCCTGAGTGCGGATTTTAATTCGCCAAGGGCCGGAGAGACCGTAGTGTTCAATGCGATTGCGGCGTTCTTCTCCACCAAGTCCAGAAGTTCCTTCTTGGAGCCCTTCTTGGGCACCACTATGTGCACTTTCTTCCCGGCCTTGGAGGACAGGTATTCCTCAAGTGCAGGCGCTTCCTCAAGCTCGTTTGCAATCACGATTTCCTCCGGGATGTGTGCGTAAGAATAGTATTCTCGCAGGAATTGCGGAACCAAGTCCGCTGTTGCGTCGAAGCGGAACGTCTGCCTCTGCTTGATTGTTCCGCGAGTAAGGTTGAACACCTGGCCGCAGGCCTTGGTGCGGTCAGCTGCGAAGCCGATGAAGTCCTGGTCGAACGCCATCCGCGTCTCCATCTTCTGCTCCTCGCCCAATCCGCCCAAAGCCTTGATTTGCTCGCGCAGCTTCAAGGCCTCCTCAAACCTCTGGTTCTTGGAAGCCTCGGCCATTCTCTTGCCAAGCTCTAAAATGAGCGTCTCGTTGTTGCCTTCAAGGCTCCTGACAGAAGCGTCTAAGTTTGCCTTGTAGTCTTCCTTGGAAACTTTGTTGATGCAGGGAGCCGAGCACTGGCCGATGTGAAAGAGCAGGCACTCGCGCTTTGGAATGTGCTTGCAGGTGCGTATCTTGAACGTCTTTCGCAGCGCGTTCATCGCTATTGCGCGCTGCTCGCCGAACACGAACGGGCCAAGGGCCTTGCCCTTCTCCTTCCCGGAAAGCTTTCGCACAGTAAGCAGCCGCGGGAACTCCTCTTCAGTGACTAGCACGTAAGCATACCTGAAAGAGTCCTTCAAATCAATGTTGTATTTTGGCCTGTTCTTCTTGATGAGGTTGGACTCAAGCACCAGCGCCTCGATTTCGTTGTCGGTGACAATGAATTCTACCGTGTCGGTATCCGCTACCTGCCGCATAGTCTTGTCTGGCAGGTCGGCGTTGTCCCGAAAGTAAGAGGCAACCCGCTTCTTGATGTCCTTGGCCTTTCCGATGTAGATGATTTCGCCTTTGGCGTCCTTCATCAGGTAGACTCCGGGGAGCGACGGTGCGTTGAAGGCCTTGACCATCGAGTATCATCAGTGTCTATCAGAAGGATTATTTTGGTTCCTTTCGCTTGAGTTCCTTTACCTTGTCGAAGTCGGAGTCGAAGCTGTAGATTTCGCTTTCACCCGCAAGTATTGCGCAGGCGGCGTGGATTGAGTCGCGCGGCTTTGTGCCGTATGTTGCCAATATTTTTTGTGCAAGCGTGATGACCTTGCGGTCTGCAGGGATGATTTTCAGGTTTGGGATTGCAAGCATCGCTTCGCCTGCTGCTATGGCGGCCTGCTTTCCCTTGTTTTTCGCAATCGAGTTCACGACTTCGTCCCACGTGAGCGCACAGGTCGTTGCTGTAGTCTTTCCCCGCGCTATAGCATCCAACACGTCCAGGCAGGCGTCGGAGCCCTTTGCGCCATTTTCGATTGCGAATATGAATATGTTCGCGTCAACGTAGGCCATTTCTCTCATCCAACTGTTCGTCGTACCATCGTTCGAGGTCTTTCATCGTCGGCGATTTTTTCCTGCTGGGCGACTCCCTTATCTTGCGGAACGCGGAAAGGACTTCTTCCGCACTTTTCTGCAGGTTGATGATTATGGCACCGCCTGAAGTGTCGAACATGACTTCCGTGCCGGGTGTGATGTCAAACTGGGCCCTAAGCGCTTCCGGTATCACTACTTGGCCTTTTGGGCCCACTTTACGCGTGATGTACATAAGTATAACCTCAAGTATTACTTTGTATAACTTGCATTATATACTTTTCTTTGCCAAGTGCAGCGCCTGTCGGGAACCTTTCATCAGACAAGCATCCTTTTTAGGAACTCGGCAGTGTGGGAGTTCTTGACCTTGCAGACCTGCTCCGGCGTGCCCTTTGCCACAACCGTCCCGCCGCGCTCGCCGCCATCCGGGCCCAGGTCGATGATGTAGTCTGCGGTCTTGATGACTTCGAGGTTGTGCTCGATTACGATGATTGTGTTTCCCTTGTCAACCAGCCTGTGCAGCACTGCAAGGAGCTTCTTGATGTCCTCAAAGTGCAGTCCGGTGGTTGGCTCGTCCAGCACGTAAATAGTTCTTCCGGTGTCGCGTTTTGAGAGTTCGGATGCAAGCTTGATTCGCTGCGCCTCGCCTCCGGAGAGCGTGGTTGCGGACTGGCCGAGCTTGATGTATCCAAGCCCGACCTCCAGGAGCGTGTCGAGCTTGTTCTTTACCTGCGGAATCTTTGCAAAGAACTGCGCTGCTTCCTCAACGGTCATTTCCAGGATGTCCGCTATGTTCTTTCCATTGTATTCGATTTCAAGGGTCTCGGAGTCGTACCGCTTTCCCTTGCAAGTCTCGCAAGTCACGAAGATGTCCGCCAAGAAGTGCATCTCAATCTTCTTCAGACCGTCGCCGTCGCAGTCCTGGCAGCGGCCTTCAGCAACGTTGAATGAGAACCGTCCGGGGCCGAAGCCGCGCATCTGCGCGTCCTGCGTTTTTGCAAAAATCTCCCGAATGGCCGTGAACACGCCGATGTAAGTTGCCGGGTTCGAGCGCGGAGTCCTCCCGATTGGCTGCTGGTCAATGGAGATTACCTTGTCTATGAACTCCACTCCCTCTATGCTGTCGTGCGCGCCAACGGAAAGCCCTGCGTTGTAAAGCTGTTTGTGCAGCCCTGCCTCAAGCGTCTCAAGCACCAGCGTGCTTTTTCCGCTGCCGCTTACGCCGGTCACGCAGGTGAACACTCCGAGCGGGAAGGAAACGTCGATGTTCTTGAGGTTGTTCTCGCGCGCTCCCTTTACGGTGACGAACTTGTCTCCAATTGGCCTGCGTGAAAGCGGGAGCGGGATGTTCTTGAGCTTTGCCAGGTATTGCCCGGTAAGGGAATCCTTGTTCTGCTTGATTTGAAGCGGAGTCCCGGTTGCAACGACCTGTCCGCCGTGCTTTCCAGCACCGGGCCCGATTTCAATCACGTGGTCAGCAGCAAGTATGGTGTCCTCGTCGTGCTCGACAACGATTACCGTGTTCCCAAGGTCGCGCAGCCTGCGCAAAGTCGCAATCAGCTTTTCGTTGTCGCGCTGGTGCAGGCCAATGCTAGGCTCGTCAAGTATGTAAAGCACACCCGAAAGGTTGCTCCCAATCTGGGTTGCAAGCCTGATGCGCTGCGCCTCTCCTCCGGATAGCGTGCCCGCTTTCCGCGAGAGCGTGATGTAATCCAACCCTACCTCGTGCAAAAAGAGCAGGCGCTCGCGGATTTCCTTGAGGATCATCTTGGCTACGTTGTTCTCGTAATCTGAAATCTTTATTTCCGCAAAGAATTCCAGCGCCCTGCCGATTGAAAGGCCGGTAACCTCGTTGATGTTCTTGTCTCCGACCTTGACGCAGAGCATCTCCGGCTTGAGCCGCGCTCCCTTGCAAGCCGGGCACAGCGTCTCGCGCATGTACTTTTCCATGTCCTGCCGGCGTTCAGGCGAGTCGGTCTCCCTGTAGAGCCTCTCAAGCTGGGGGACAACGCCCTCGAACCCGCCGACGTACGACCATTTTGATGTTCCGCTGCGTGCTTTGTAATTGAATGGCACTGACTCGTCAGTTCCGTGGAGTATGATTTGCAGGTATTTCTTGGAAAGCTTGCATACTGGCGTGTACATGTCGAAACCGAAATGCTTTGCCACGCTTGACAGCGCCTGTGCGCGGTAGCCGTTGAAGTTGCCTCCCCAAGGCTCGATTGCGCCTTCCAAAAGCGTCTTGGTCTTGTCCGGGATAATCAGGTCCTCGTCGAACTCAAGTTTGACTCCCAGCCCGTGGCACTCTGGGCAAGCGCCAAATGGTGCGTTGAACGAGAACATCCTCGGCTCTAATTCGCCGATTGAGATTCCGTGCTCGATGCAGGCATTTAGCGTTGAAAATCTTTTTTCCTCGGAGCCGATGATTGCGATTACCGCGCCCTTGGAAAGTTTCACTGCAGTTGAAACCGCGTCGTAAACCCGCTGCTTTTGCGTGTCGTCAATGGAAAGCCGGTCAATCACGACCTCGATTGAGTGCTTGGTGTTCTTTTCAAGCTTAATCTCTGCGCCAATCTCGTAAAGCTCGCCGTCAACCCGCACGCGCGAGAAGCCCTGCCTTGACAAATCAGCAAAGAACTTTTCGTACTGGCCCTTCTTGCCCTCAACTGCAGGCGAAAGTATCTGGATTTTTGTCCCCTGCTTCTGCGCCATTATCGCGGTGACTATTGCGTCAACAGTTGTGCTTGAAATTTTATTGCCGCAAATCGGGCAGTGAGGCACCCCGATGCGCGCGTAAAGAAGACGCAGGTAGTCGTAGATTTCGGTAATCGTGCCCACTGTTGAGCGCGGGTTATTGGAGGATGACTTCTGCTCGATTGAAATCGCAGGAGAGAGGCCCTCAATGGAGTCGATGTCGGGCTTGTTCATCATGCCGAGGAACTGGCGCGCGTATGCGGACAGGGACTCGACGTAGCGGCGCTGTCCTTCCGCGTAAATAGTGTCGAATGCGAGGCTGGATTTTCCGCTGCCGGATATTCCTGTGACCACGGTCAGCTTGTTTTTCGGGATTTCCACGAAGATGTTCTTGAGGTTGTGTTCGCGTGCGCCGCGGATGATGATTTTGTCCTGCATAGTTTTGTCGCCTTCAAAGAATGATTGTCGCTTTCCAAGTCTCCTACTTTATTTTCTTTGCAGTCTTCGCAGCTGCTTTTGCCGCAATTTTTGCCTCGGCTTTGTCCGCTATTTTTTTCTTCTGGTAATCGGCATCCCTTTCTTTCTGCGTCATCTGCTTGCGCAAGGAGGCCAGCTTGTCGCGGAGCATGATTGCGTTCTCGAAGTCCATCTCGTCAGCCGCGTTCTTCATTTCCGCTTCGGTGTCGATGATGACGCGGGCAAGCTCGCTTTTTGCGTAGTTGCGCGTCTGGCCGACCTCGGCCTCGGTCTTCTCAACTGCCTTGATGATGGTCTTGGGCGTGATGTTGTGGTCGATGTTGTATTTTTCCTGTATTGCGCGCCTGCGAGTGGTCTCCTCAATGGCTTTCTTCATCGAGTCCGTGATGCGGTCGGCGTACATGATGACCTTGCCGTCCACGTTGCGCGCTGCCCTTCCGAATACCTGGATTAAGCTGCGTGCATTTCGCAAAAAGCCTTCCTTGTCAGCGTCAAAAACCGCAACCAGTGCGACTTCGGGGATGTCCAAGCCTTCTCTAAGCAGGTTGATTCCAACCAGCACCTGGAACTCTCCAAGACGGAGCCTGCGCAAAATGTCCGTTCGCTCAAGCGTCTCGATTTCGGAGTGCAAATAGCGCGCCTTGATTCCCTCGCGCACAAGGTAATCCGTAAGGTCCTCGGCCATCCTCTTGGTAAGAGTGGTCACGAACGCGCGCCAGCCCTTCTTCTCAAGCGCCTTCAGCTCACGTACCAAATCATCGACTTGGCCAACAGTAGGCCGAACCTCGGGCTTGGGGTCAAGAAGGCCAGTTGGACGCACCAATTGTTCCACAATCTGGTCGGAATGCTCGAACTCGTAATCAGCAGGCGTGGCCGAGACGAAAATCACGTTCTTGGTGTACTTTTCAAACTCGGTGAACGTGAGCGGCCTGTTGTCGTAGGCGCTTTGGAGCCGGAAGCCGTAGTCAATGAGGCTCTTTTTTCGCGAGTGGTCGCCTTTTTGCATCCCCGAAATCTGGGGAAGCGAGATGTGCGACTCGTCAACCACCATCAAAAAGTCGTCGCCAAAGAAGTCCAGCAGGCAGCTTGGCGGCTCTCCTGCTTTCTTGTCAGTAAAGAACCGCGAGTAGTTCTCGATGCCGTTGCAGTGCCCCGTGTTCTTTATCATTTCCATGTCGTACTCGACGCGCTGCTTGAGCCTGTACCTTTCGAGTTCGGATAGCTGCGGCAGCCTGATTGCAAGTTCCTCGCGTATTCCCTCAAGGGCCTTTGCAATGCGCTCCTGCGGTATCACGAAGTGCTTTGCGGGGTAGATGCGCATTGAGTTGAACGTGTTCATCTTCCTGCCGTTGATTGCGTCGTGCTCGGCTATTGACTCGATCTCGTCGCCGAAAAGCGAGATGCGGACGTAGCTGCCTGTGCTGTACATCGGGAACACGTCGATGGTGTCGCCCTTTACGCGGAACTTTCCGGGCACGAGGTCGTACTCGTTGCGCGCATACTGCATCGCGACGAGTCCCTTCAGAAGTTCCTGCCTTCCGATTCTCTCGCCCTTGCGCACCTGAACTGACATCGCGGTCCAGTCCTCAGGCGAGCCGAGGCCGTAGATTGCCGATACCGTTGCGACTATGATTACGTCGTCGCGCGAAAGCAAATTTGCAGTAGCTGCAACGCGCATCTGCTCGATTTTCTCGTTGATGTCCACATCCTTTTCGATGTAGGTGTCCGTTGCGGGTATGTAGCTTTCGGGTTGGTAATAGTCGTAGTAGGAGACGAAGTACCCGACCTTGTTGTTCGGGAAAAACTGCCTAAGTTCGCTGTAAAGCTGGGCAGCAAGGGTCTTGTTGTGCGAGATTACCAGCGTCTTCTTGCCGGTCTTGGCAATCACGTTTGCAATCGTGTACGTCTTGCCGCTGCCAGTCACTCCCAGGAGCGTCTGTTTCGAGCCTTTTGCCTTCAATACGCCTTCCGAAAGCTTCGCTATTGCCTGAGGCTGGTCGCCTGCTGGCTTGTATTCTGAGACGAGTTCAAATGGCATTTTGGCTCTCTACCGTTGGCTGGCAAATCAGTTTTTCGCCCTCTTGCTGGTCGTCTTGCTTTTTCGCAGCCGGACCATAAAGAGGGGGACATAATATGTGCACCCTCTGCAATTTTAACGTTCGCTCAGGTTCATTTCCGCTGACTGGTTTATGGAGAATTTTAGTTTGGCAGCGAAAAAACAGGAAGAAGACGGGAAATGAAGAATGGAAAACAAAAAGAAAGAATGAAAGGAAAAAAGAGAGAAAAAGGCGGGGGGGCCGGAAAACCGGCTTTTGCTGAAAAATCAGCCCAGTGCGCCGGTGCACATCCAGTTTATCTCGGCCTGCTGGGTCTCCAGGATGACTACGCAGGTGGGGTTGCAGCCCTTCTTCTGCAGGCTGGTCTTGATCCACCAGGTGCCGGTGACCTCGTTGCACCAGTGCTCGGAGCCAAGCGTTGCTCCGTTTGCGGTGCACTCGCTCTTTGCGGCGATTGCCCGTGCCTGCGCGTAGGTCATCTTCAGCGCAGTGCCTTCCTTTGCACAGGTTTCGGCGTCTGTGATGCCTTCCGCCTTGACGAACGGGTAGGTGCTGTCGCGGAACGCTTTCAGCGTGATTGCTCCAGTCAGCGGGTTGAATCCGGTCATCATGTAAGGCCCGTCGCTTACGATGAGGTGGCCGTACGCTGCGACCCACTTGTGCACAAGTGCCTGTCTCTGCGCAAGGTCAGCGGGTGTTGCATAGGCCTTTCCAGCGATTGTGAAGTACGGCGCAACCTGCGAGTAGTTCAGCACGTCCATCGCGTCCGTCACTGCCTTGATGTGCGTCGCGTTCACAAGAACAAGCGATGTCGCGTTGCTTGACTTGGGCTTGTAATAATCAGTTTGGACGTACTTGCCGTCCGACTGGTAGAATACCTTGTCCTGTGCAGCAGCTATTTCCCACGGAACTGCGCGCCTGAACATCCTCTCGAAGCCGAGGTAGGCGTCGTCCGTGAACCCGGTCGAGTCCTCGTACACTTCAAGCGTGCTGCCTGCGACTTTAATTCCGCGCACTGTTGCAAAGTAACTATTGTACTTGAATGATGCGCTCCCGTTCTTTTGCACGTCAAGCGACGCATCCCATACTGATGCCGCAAAGTAAAGCGCGTCCGCAAGGGTTATTGTCGCGTTGTGGTGCCATTTGGCGCCCACGTACTTCGACAGGTCGTAGGTGGTCTTGCTTGTTGCGCTGGCGTTCTTCCCTACAGCCTGCCACTGGTCCGCGCTTGTGTTCCACAAGACCGCGTCAGCCGGCACGTCAAGCTTTCCATTCGGCCCTGCGGTCTCTATCTTGTAGCCCCACCTGTACGGTTGTGTCTTAAGCGTCTGCGGGTTTGACACGGTAATCGGGTCAGTTATGGAGTTGTGCACGTCCATCATCGAAATCGACTCGACCACGTAGTTGTTCCACGAGTCGCCTTGCATGTAAAGGTAGTCTGCCGCTATTGTGAGCGATTTCTTTCCCTGCACATATGCGCTTCGAAGGTTGGCGTACGAGCGCAGCCCGATGAAATTGTCATCCGAAAGGCCCAGAACCTCCTTTCTTGCGGCAAAGACCGTGTCCGATGCGGAGACCCACATGCCAACCGAGTCGTTCAGCTCAAGCCGGGCAATCTCGGAATTGATTTCCTGCCATTCTATTTCGGTCGAGTAGTTTGAAAGCCTCGCGTACAGGTTCTCCAACTTCTTGTTCTCGAACTTGTACCAGCCTTCCTGGTAGTCGAGTCCGGGGAAGAAGACGTCCTCGTACCTCGAGGCGCTGTAGTATATCCAGGCTCCAACGCCGACGTTCCACTTCAGTTCAGCTGGGTCAAACTCGTACGGGGTTGTCTTGTCTTCCTTCTTCATGTACTGCCTGTCAACAGCAAAGCCTGCGTTTGAAAGCGCGGCTGCGGCGAACTCGGCAATTGCCTTCATGTCCGCGTTGGATTCCGAGATGAGCACTATTACTGTTGCGTTCTTTCCGTTGTAGGTCCAGACGCCGGCCACTTTCTTTGCTCCGGCACCAGTCATTGCCGAGTCAATAATCGCCAGTGCCTTTGTCTTGTTGTAAGCGATGGCGTACTCCTCAAGAACGGGCTGTACTGCGTCGTAACTGGGGTGGGCCTGGTTGATGTTGGTGAAAAGGACCGACCCGAAACCGTTGTGTACGTTCTTGACTATTGCCTCGCGGTCAATGAGGTAGTTCATTGCAAAGCGCACCTGCTGCAACGCAAACGGGTTGAACGTGCCGTTGGCCGACGGCGCGGGGTTGAATGTAAGCGCGTTGATTTGCGAAGCCGCGGAGTACAGCGTTATGTTGGGGTTGTCCTTGGCCTCAACAGCGTGCTTGGGCGAAAGCGACCCGAGATAAATGTCCACGCTCCCGTTCGAAAGCCCTGCGTAAGCGGCATCCTCGGTCATATTGACAAAGACCAGCCCGTCCTCAGCAGGCCCCTGCGCTGCAGCTTGGACTGCCGGGGTTGCCGAAGCCGCTGGTTGTGTCGGTATTGCCGATGGAGTTACCGATGCAAGCGGTGTCGGAGTGGCGTTTGCAGCCTTGTTGGCGTTGTCATAAGTGAAGAACATGAATGCGCCTACAAGCAGCAAAAGTATGCCTGCAATCAAAATCAAATTGTCGGAGTTCTTTTTGGTTTTTAGGGTAGCGTGTGTTTTGGCCATACTGTAAATGCAGTTGCGATTGTTTTAATTCGTTGCGAACTCAAAGGAGTTGTTAACCTCTGTTTGGCTGATTTTCTTGGCATTCGTAGACGCGGCGCTTGGCGCCTTGCTTGTGTTCGCTGCGACCTCCCTTGGCTCGCTTGTGGTCTTTTTTGTAGACTGCCTTGACCGCAGGGTGTACTCGATACTACTTTCGTTCGCATCAGGTGTGATGCTCTACTCCGCGTTCGAAATGTCCGCAAGTGCAGGCTCTTCGCTTGGCTGGGTTTACGGGCTTGCTTTTGTTGCCATCGGCGCAACAGGTTTTGTCCTGTTTGAGCGTTCGATGCCGCATATGCACATCCTGCGAAAGTCCAAGCTTGCAGGCGACCGCAACGCGCCCCTCATCGCAGGAGCGGTTACCCTGCATAACATCCCCGAAGGAATAGCAATCGGCTCTGCCTTTGCAAGCTCGACCCCGCTTGGTTGGCTGGTCTCGGTGTCAATGGCGTTGCAGGACATCCCGGAGGGCCTGAGCGTGTCCGCCCCGCTTGCCTGCTACGGTATGGACAAGCGCGCCTCCCTGATGTTTGGCATCCTCTCCGGCCTTGTTGAGGCGGTCTTTGCCCTAATCGGGTACTACTTCCTGATGCTTGTGGCGTGGGTAGTGCCCTACGGCCTGGCGATATCTGCCGGAGCGATGTTTGCAGTGGTCTTTGTCGAGCTCCTTCCGGATGCATTCAAGCCCGGTCAGGAGCGCACTGCCGGTCTTTGTCTTCTTTCCGGACTGGCAATTGCGTTTGTCCTGGCCTCGATAGTGCGTTTTTAGCCCCTTCAGAAACCCTTTTCTAGCTATGGAAACCTGAGTAAGTCTACAGGTGAGTGAAGTGAAGTTTGTGTTTTCGTCAAATTACCTTCAGAAGTTTGAAGGAATCAAGGAAACCCTTCCATTCGTGACAGCAGCGTTCCTTACGCCAATCGCGCTCGGCTTTGTGCCGGGCATTGCAAACCAGCTTCTGGTAGGCACAATCGTCAACTTCCTCCTTGCGTACTGCGCGCTCACCGTTGCAGGAAGCAAGCTCAAGCTCCTTCCCCTTGTAGTCGTTCCCAGCATCGGCGCGTACGTGTCAGGAATCGTCTTTGGCGCGCAGTCAGCTGCACTCCTCTATTTCATCGCTCCCATCTGGGTTGCAAACGCGGTTTACGTGCTTTCAATCAAGAGCAAGGGCGTGGTCTATTCCTCGGTTGCAAAGGCGGGCCTTTTGATGGCCACTGCGGCCGCACTTGTCTTCTCCGGCTTCGTTCCCGCGGCATTCCTCATCGCAATGGGTCCAATCCAGCTTGCAACCGCGCTTGCGGGAGGCTTTGCCGCAACCAAGGCCGCAGGCTTGAAGGCATAAACTGGTGACTTCCTATGGCTGACTTTACCGAAATCGAAAAAGCACTTTCAGACAAATCACTCACCAAGGTAATCCAGGTAGCCCCCGCTGTTCGCGTGGCAATCGGCGAGCCGTTCAACTATGACGCGCCAACCGAAAAAGTGACTCGCCAGCTTGTAGGCGCATTGCGCAAGCTCGGCTTTGATTACGTCTTTGACACTAACTTCACCGCGGACTTGGTTGTGCTTGAGGAAGCTGCAGAGCTAGTAGAACGCATCGAGCACAACGGTCCGTTCCCGCTCCTCAACTCCTGCTGTCCCGGATTCGCGCTCTTTTTGGAGCAGAAGCACCCTGACTTGTTCAATGACTATATGTCAACAACCAAGAGTCCGATGGAAGCGATGGGTGCGCTCATCAAGACTTATTTTGCCCAGAAAAAGAACTTCGACGCGTCCAAGATTTATTCAGTAGCTGCAATGCCCTGCCTAATCAAGAAGCTTGAGGCCAAGCGTGCTGACATGAAGCTTTCCGACGGCAAGGCCGCAGTAGACTATGTAATCACCACCAAGGAAATCTCCGAGCTGATGAAAGCAAAGGGACTTGACCTTGCAACCTGCGAGGAAAGCGACTTTGACTCCCTGATGGGCCAGGGTTCCGGCGCAGCTCGCATCTTCGGAACAACCGGCGGAGTATCCGAGGCGGCACTGCGCTACTACGCCCACATCAAAGGAATCAAGCTCGGCGAGCCCGTAGTCACCGGGCTGCGCGGCTTTGACAATGCACGCGAACTCGCATTCGACCTTGGCGGGATTCCGGTAAAAATCCTCGTAATTCATTTCCTCAAGAACGCGGGTCCCATTCTTGCTGACAAGGCGCTTCGCGAGCAGTACAATTTCATCGAAGTGATGGCCTGCCAGGGCGGGTGCATGGGCGGAGCGGGGCAGCCATTGACCACTCCGGACGTCCTGCAGACGCGCAGGCAGAAGCTCTACGGCCTTGACGACTCGGCCAAGTTCAAGATTTCGGACGAAAACCCCGAGCTTAAGGTGCTCTACTCCGAGTTCCTAGGTGAAATCGGCGGCGCAAAGGCGAAGGAGCTTTTGCACACTCGCGTGAAGAAATAATCTCGTGAGCACTCGACGCGCATAACTTACGTTGGGGGATTTATTCCTCCCCCTGCATAATTATTTTATGTCCGAAGTATTTCTTGATGCCATCATTCTTGCAGTACTGCTTGCGGTGTCCGCCTTCTTTGCAGCAAGCGAAGTGGCCTTCCTTTCGCTTTCCTCGGTCCGGTTGTATTCGCTTGTTGAAAAAAAAATGCCCGGCTCGGAGAGCCTGGCGCGGCTCAAGACCAACCGCCGCAGGGTAATCATTTCGCTCCTTATAGGCAACAACATAGCAAACGTGGCCGCATCGGTCCTTGCTACCAGTATTACAACTGTCCTTTACGGCGAGGCAGGCGTAGGCATCGCAGTCGGTCTGATGAGCTTCCTTCTCCTGACTTTCGGCGACATCGCGCCAAAAAGCATCGCAACCTCCTACGGCGAAAAGATGGCGCTGCTCTTTGCGCCCATACTTGAGGTGTTCTACTGGATATCTTTCCCTCTAGTCGTCGTATTCGAGGCAATCAACCGCCTCATTCCCGGTGTTTATTCTATGGCAACCGGCGTGGAGCAGTTTTCCGAGGACGATTTGCGTTCTGCCGTGAAGCTTGGCGCAAAGCACAAGGGCATTTCCGAAAAGGAGCGCGAGCTCATCGAGAACGTGCTTGAGTTCAACGACCGGCCCGTCTCAAAAGCAATGACTTCGAAGGCCAACGTGGTATCCTTGCCATCGGATATGTCCATAGTCGAAGCCCATCGCAAGGCAGTGATTGGGGAGTATTCCAGGCTGCCGGTGCTTGACGGGCAAAAGAAGGTAGTCGGAGTTGTCGGGGTCAAGACCCTTGGCCGCGCATCTTACGAGCACCCCGAGTGGACTGTTGGCCAGGCGTCAGTCAAGCCGGTCGTATTCCGCACTTCTGACAAGCTGCACGACGCATTCGCAGTCCTCCAGTCACTAGGTCGGAATATAGCCATAGTGGTCGACGACAAGGCCGAGTTCGCCGGGGTTGTGACCCTGGAAGACTTGCTTGAGGAATTAGTGGGGGAAATAAAGTAACCGCTTGATATTACTTATAGCTGGTCCGGGATGGTTTTGATGAAATACCCCTTTGCGTTCGCAGTCCTGGTTTTTTGGTCCCTCATTCTTTCTGGTTGCGTCGGGGATGCGAAACAAACGGACAACCGCACCGGCTCCAACATTACGGAAATAGTCGCTTCGAGCCCTTCAACCGGAGTTCCTATGCGTCCCTTGACCGATTCCGCGGTCATGGCCGTAAGGGTTTTGGAAGTCTATCCGGAGTCCGCCAGTCTTGAGGTCCTGCAGGTATTGTCATATGCTTCGGACGTGCGGGACGGCACGGTGAAGATTGCAAGCGGCGACGTCCGTAACTTCACATTCCAATGGGGCACGAGGGCCGTTGAAGTCGACCTGCCTCCCATCGGGCCGAGCAGCAATGATGTGCGCCAAAGCGGGGTAGAAAACGGCTCAATACTGGATGTGAATGCGTCGATAAGCGGAAATTCGTGGACAGTGTATGCGTATGAACAACTTGGCTAGACTGGTTCTGACGTTTTTCCTGCTGGCGGTTTTTTCCTGCCCGGTACATGCAATGCCCGCTTGGCCGGGGCTTCACACTTTCTCGCAGCCTGATGGCGCGAATTTCAGCGGTTACCAGAAGGGTGACGAGTCAGGCGCCTGGTTTGAGACCGTGGACGGCTATGTCTTCAAGCACGATTCATCCGATGGCTGGTATTCCTACGTCCAAAAAACCGCCGACAGCCCGATTTCCAAAATGTCCGCGCTCAAAAGCGCCGATTTGAGGGTCGGGTTCTCGGACCCCGGTCTGGCAGGTGCCGCGCGAGCGCAGGATTTGTCCGTGGCGGCGTCTGAAACAAAGTCTGAATTGGGCGGCCAGGTCCCGCACGCCGTTGCTGCCGGGCTTTCAAAACAATCCTTGGCTGTGTCCCTTGCAGGCGGTCCTTCCTACGCCCTCCCGTCGAACGGAACGCACCGCGTGGTCGTAATCCTGGTAGAGTTCAACGATACCGTTCACGACCCCCTGCACACCTCCGCGTATTTCCAGAACCTGCTTTTCAACTCTTCGAACGCCTTCAGCATGAACAGCTACTACCGCGAGGTGTCGTATGGCAAGCTGAATGTCACCGGCATCGTGGCCGGGTGGTACGCCAGCAGCCGCCCGCTCTCTTTCTACGGCGCGGACAACACCAGCCTCAGTTACCCGAACAGCATCGACTCGTTGAATGGCAACATATCCGAGCTTACGCGCGAAGCCGTGATGCTTGCAGACCCCGACGTGAACTTTTCGGATTATGACGCCGACGCGAACGGGGTGGTGGACCACGTACTGATAATTCACGCAGGCTACGGGCAGGAATACTCCTCAGTCACCAATGACATATGGTCGAATATGTGGTCCGTGCGGCCGGCACAGGTTGCCGATGGCAAGAACGTGTCCAGTTATTCAATGGACCCCGAATACGGGACCCTTGGGGTTTTCTGCCACGAGTTCGGCCACGATTTGGGCCTGCCCGATTTATACAACACTGCCACGGGAGCGACCGTGGTACGCTATTGGGATTTGATGGACTATGGCTCCTGGGCCGGTCCGGGCAACGATGGCACGGTCCCGACCCACCTTGGCGCCTGGTCAAAGGCGTTCCTTGGATGGAACAACGTGACGAGCATTTTCAACACTCCTCGTTCCTACAACGTCCAGAACGCAGAAAGCAGTCCAGATGCGTATATGGCAAACGACTCGGTGCTGACTGGGGAGCTTGAGTATTTCCTTGTGGAAAACAGGGAACAGGTCGGTTTTGACGCGTACCTTCCAAGCCAGGGTATAGTCATCTGGCATATAGACAACTTCTATGTCAACGCGGGCCTTTCCAGCAACCAGATAAACAAAAACACGATGAAGGGAGTGGTTCCAGAATACGTTTCCGCGATTGACGACGCGCCTTACTCGCTTAATGCCTCAAAACAGTATTTCAACGCCACTACAACCCCCAATTCAAGCACCAACCTCAATTATGCCACCAATGTTTCAATCTACGTTGAAAGCCCGGGGGCAAACAGCATGGTTGTGCACTTTTTTGGCGGCAATTCCTCGGACGTAGTTCCGCCCGCCTTAAGTCCCGTGCACATCGGTTCGAGCAACAGCAATGCAAGCTGGGCGGCTATTGGAAACATGGTCAACCTGTCCTTTTCCTCCGACAAGGCGCTCAACCAGACTCCGGCGGTCACAATCTCTGCCCAAAATGCGACCGTCTATTCAGCAGGCGGCTATTCATATTTCGCCCTTTACAACATGACCGTCTCCGATAACGAGGGGGCCGTCTCCTTTACTATCGATTTTTCCAGCCTCAACAATGTTGCCGGAACCCAGGTGACAGATACGACCGATGGAAGCTTGGTGTTTTTTGACCGGACGGCGCCCATAATTTCACTATTGGTTCCCCTGAACGGTTCTTTCTCAAACAATACCAGCGTCCTGACGAACTTCTCTGCTTTCGACAACAACGCAACCATCATTTCCTGCACGTTTCTTGCGGACGGCTCGGCCAACGCATCGTGGCCCGCATTAGCCAATGGCTCTTCGCAGTTGAATGCGGCAGTGTTCTCCGAAGGGGTCCACAACGTGAGCGTCAACTGCTCCGACTTGGCGGGTAACCTTGGCACCAGCGCTACCAGCACGCTCACTTTAGACCTGACTTTGCCATCGGTTGCAATTACGAGTCCGTCCAACGGTTCCCTTGTTGGCTTATCCGTTACCGTAAACCTCTCGGTATCCGACGCAACCCTCAACTACACCAACGTCTCCGTGTACAACTCGACCGGGTTCCTGGTCAATTCGACAACAGACCAGGTCAATGGGAACTTTTCCGTCGTGCTTTCCGTTCCCACAGACGGGGTATATAACATATCCGCAACCGCGTTCGACAATGCCCAAAACGCGGCGGCGTACAATGTTTCCAACCTGACAAGCGACACAACCGCGCCTGCAATTTCAATTGCATCGCCTGACAACTCGACCCTTGCAAGCAACGCGTTTGCGCTGAACTTCTCCGTGATGGATTCCCTCTCGGGCGTCGATTCAGGCTCGTGCAGGTATTCGATAAACGCCGGGGCCAACGTCTCAGTTCCAAACTGCGCCAACGCCACTGCCAATACGAGCGTAACAAACGGCCAGGTGGACTTTACGCTTTACGCAAGCGACTTGGCAGGCAATACCAACTCTTCCGCCATCGCCTTCAATGTTGACCTGGTGGGGCCTGTGATTGCCATCCAATTGCCAGTTGCCAATTCCGTTCTTCAAACCAATGCGTCTGCGCTGAACTATACCGTCTATGATGCAGTTGCGGGCGTGAACAATAGCACCTGTCAGTATTCAATTAACGCCGCGCCGCGCCAAAACATCGCCGATTGCGCCAACATCACTTTGCCGGAACAGGCGGATGGCGCCATAACCCTGTTGCTCTATGCAAAGGATAATTTCGGCAACGAAGGCAGCGCTGGCGTGTCGTTCGTGGTTGACGTTGCTGGCACAAACGCCACGGTGCCCCTCAACAACACGATCACTGCATCAGGCAATGTCACCATCGTGGTTACCGAGTTCAGCCCGGCCGCAGGAATCACGTTGGGAAGCAGCGCCACGAATTCCTCGCTCAACCTGTCCGGCCTGTCCTCGAATTCAAGTTCCGTAGTGTCCGTCAACATTACCAACCAGATAAACGTGACCGCAGAAACTTCCCTTGGCAACGTCACAGTCCAAATCCCGGGCAACCTCATCATAAACGGCAGTTCAAGCTGGGACGGGCTCATCTATCTGCCCAGCGTGCAGGCAACAGCTGGTGCGTCTCCGACCGATTCGGGCTCGAACGCGGTGAATGGGGTCGTGCAGCTTGGTCTTGAAGGCGAGCAGCTCGTTTTCAGCAACGCCGTCAGGATACTCATACCCGGAATGGGGTCCAAGTCAGCAGGCTACGTGCGCGGGACCACATTTACCAAAATAACAACAACCTGCACAACTGACTCGCAGGCGTGGGCCGATGCCAACCTGAACCCGGCCGGGGAATGCGTCACAACCGCCAATGGCGGGTCGGACATGGTGATATGGACCAAGCACTTCACCCAGTTTTTGGCATACACGAACACCCCTCCTGCAAGCAATTACTACTATAGCAGCAGTCCGAGCGGAACGTTCGTGGCCACCACAACTCCCAGCGCCTCAAGCAACTCATCGGCCAGCCAGTCTTACATGATGTACGTTAACCTGAGCACCGGCAAGGCTTGTGCGGTGAACGTAACCCGCAAGATGACAAGCACAACCGGCTTTTCTACGCTGGCTACCACCCTGGAGAACATCGGCGGATTCGATTGCTCGATGGCCAATTTCGTATTCGCCGATACGATTCCGTCAAGCTTTGCCGCGCCAAGCCTGGTGACGTTCGTCCCGCAATACGCAAGCCTTGACGGCTGGACTGCAAACTTCAGCTTTTCTTCATTTGCATTCGGCGAATCAAAGGCTCTTGCCTATAGCGTAAGCCAAAACGTGAACACGTCGGTTGTCAAAGGCTTTTCAAACTGCAGGCTGGCAGCAGAGCCGCAGCCGGCGCAGCAGCCTGTGCTTGAGACACGCTCAATAATCTCGGTAACTCCAACTCCAAAAGCGTCGCCAGTCCTGGCCACAAGCACACCCGCCCCGACGCACGCGGCGCAGGCGGTACCGCCAACAGGCGACGGCTGGCTGTTCATTGCGGCATTGGCGATATTGTTAGTGGCAGGCGTGGTCGGATTGCTAATCTACCTTAAGGGAGTACTGTCGCCCAAAGAGCCGGAGTTGATGGCAAAGCCTCCCCAAGAGCCGGAGACAATCGTGCAGCCCCAAGAGCCGGAGACCGTTGCAGAGAAGCCATTGGAAGAAACCTCCCCGGTTACACCTCCAGACGACACCTATATTTCCGTCAAGTCCATGGCGGAAGAAATCAAGAATAGGTCGGAATGATAGAATCCCATGAAAAAATCTGCCTTGGTTGGCTGTTGCGGCATCTCCTGCGGCTTATGCCCGCGTTTCCAGTCCAAGGCAAAGTCTCGTTGTTTGGGCTGCGGCCCGGATGCCCATTGCACTTACTGTCCTATTTTTCGCTGCAGTTCGATGAAGAGAAACTTCGAGACCTGTGCTGATTGCCCGGAATTTCCGTGCGTCAAGTTCGCCAAGTGGTTTGATGGCGACAGCTTTGTCACGCACAGCAAGTGCCTTCCCAACATCCAGAGAATCAAGAAAGTCGGCGCCAAGGATTTCCTGAAAGAGCAAAAAGAGCGACAGAAGCTTCTTGAGTTGATGCTTGCAAAGTACAATCCCGGCCAATGCGTGAGCATGTATTGCCTGGCCTGCGCACTTATTCCTGTTGACTCCCTGAAGAAGGCGTTGAAGCAAATTGAAAGCGCCAAGGGAGACAAGGCGAAGGCGTTCAAGGTCCTGATTTCTGAGTTGGCGAAGAAGGAAAAAATCTCATTGAAGCTGAGAAAATGATTGCCTGTTTTTTCGGTTGGGTTGCAATCAGGTGACTACAATTTACGGGCGCGTAGTCACCTTCTCTTAAGCGAGGCCAGGTATTCCTCAACGTCCTTTCTTGTGGTGACCCACGCTTTTCCCCTCTTCAGGGCGTGCAGGCGGCCTTTCCTTGAAAGCAGGCTGAGGTATTCCTGGGAGTAGGGTGTCAGCTTGGCCGCATCAGCCAGGGAAATCAAATTGGTCTTTTCCGATGGCTTTTCAAGCACTTCCAAGTACAGGTCAAGGGAGCGTTCCACGCTTCTTGCCACCAGTTCGGTGAACTGCCCGAGGTTTCCTTTGTGGGCCGAATCCAGCGAGTCGTAGTAGCGCGGCCTGTCGCTTTTGAGGATGACTGCCGGCGGGAACCCGTGGCGCATCAGGAACAGGTTCATCAGCAGCCTGGCGGTCCTTCCGTTCCCGTCGATGAACGGGTGGATGTCGACCAGCTTGAAGTGCGCAAAAGCGGAGAACTCAATCGCCGGGATGGCGTCTTTCGGTTCAGCCTTGAATGTTGCAGCGAATTCCGTCATCAACTTCGGCACCTTTTCAGGTGACGGCGGGGAATAATCCGAACCGGAAATCCTGATGCGCTCCCGGCGGTAGAAGCCGGCGTTCTGGGGTTCTATCCTGTCCAGGATGAGTGCGTGGATTTCAAGGACGTCCTTTTCAGAGATGGTCCCTTTCTCTTGTAACGAATAGACGAAGTCGATTGCCGCCTTGTGGTTTGTTACTTCCAGGTGTTCACGCAGGCTCTTTCCTCCTATGGTAAGGCCTTCCTTGAGCACCAGCATGGTTTCGCGCAAGGTAAGCGAATTGCCCTCGATGGCGTTGGAATTGTACGTCCACTCCAGCTCGAACCGCTCGCGGAGTTTCTGCAGGGACAGTTTTGGCAGCGGCCGCAGGCCGTCTAGGCGTACTTTTTTCTCCAATATCCTTTCCGCAACGGATTCCGGGATCATAACAAAATTTAGCCGATACCGATATTTAAGCCTATCCGATACAAAAGTATCGGTATGTATTCAATATCGGCAAATTGGTTGGATGGTGGGGGTAATGATGTTACCACACATTGTTGCCGTTAAATGTGTGATAATTTTTTGGGAGAAAAAAAGAAGCGCCCTGACCGCACTACTAGAACCGGTCTAGAGTCCCTTTTTCTTGGTAATTCCAGGTACAGTTCGTAACAACCTACTGTCCGCAATGACCAATTTAAGGCCTGCACCGCAAGGAAAATC
>Ga0074198_1000630_pt1 | contig 33032 bp, 44 predicted proteins | sample EPASupsiteSAE323_FD_64527 | JGI IMG/M metagenome (GOLD analysis project Ga0074198, IMG submission 64527) | Bioremediated contaminated groundwater from EPA Superfund site, New Mexico - Sample SAE3-23 | ecosystem: Environmental > Aquatic > Deep subsurface > Groundwater > Contaminated ... | reverse complement strand
GGTGCTGATCTGAGCGGTGCCAACCTGAGCTGTGCCTATCTGAGGAGTGCTGACCTGAGTAGTGCCGACCTGACCGGTGCCGACCTGATCGGTGCCAACCTGACCGGTGCTGATCTGAGCGGTGCCAACCTGAGCGGTGCCGATCTGAGGTGTGCCGACCTGAGTGATGCCCACCTGAGCGGTGCCGACCTGACCGGTGCCGACCTGATCGGTGCCAACCTGACCGGTGCTGATCTGAATTGAAAGTCCAAACAGTGGAGTAAAATCAAAACGTTAACAAAACGTTAACATAAAATACTTGACAAATCGGTTGAAACGATGTATACTATAGACAGTCAAGGAGATAAAAAAATGAAAACCACACCGAAAATCCAAACAATAGAGCAAATCAAAAACACAACCGGCAGAATATACGTACGCTGGTCAAACTCGATAACCGCCGATATAAAACGCGGATATTCGCTGCGCTGCGGGAATCAAGAGGAAGCAGGTTTGTCCGTTGTTGAGATTGATCCGGAGTGGGCTGACTGGCGGATTTTACGCAAAGTTACCGAATATCAATTTACCGGCGCCTCTCATTGCTGGCTGGTGACCGGTGATGAGGTTGGACGCGGTGGGGATGACGAACCGCTGCTGGACAACGTCCAGCTTGTCGGTGAGATTGCACAGAATCTAACAAATGCTGATTGGAAAACGATGCAATTAAAATCTTACATTGCAGAAAATAAAGAACGACTCGATGGAATCACGGATGAAATCGCCCGTCGGCAAACAGAAGAGGGAATTGCGAGATACGAAAAACTTCTTTCCGACCACTTAGCTGGAAAGCAGATAGAATACATCAGTTAGCACAAAAACGAGGAGATAAGCAATGAAAAAATACGCAAATTATCTGAACACGCTGCTACAGCAGCAGGCAAACAAAATTGCAGAACTAAACGAAAAAATAGAAAAATTGGAGAGTGAGATTAAATTTTACCGTCCATATTACGACGGATATACGGGGTCTAATGTTCCGCGCGGCGCTTACAGGGCTCTGTTTGTCGACGCAGCAGGCGCATCGGTTGTTGTCAGTTGTGACTCTGGTACACAGTCCGGCGGTCGTACATACAGCGGACTGCCTGGTTGTAGGTTGACTCACTGGTGGAGGATGCCCGCGTTGTCGGAGGCTGAGAGAAAACGTGAAAAAGAACGCTACGATTCGTGGAATGCTTAAAACGTTAACAATTTGTTAACATAAAACACTTGACATTTAACGAAAACATTGTTATACTATAAATAATCAAGGAGATAAAAATGAAAAGTGCGAGTTATAAACCACAAAACAGGCACCACATTACGTTTCGCGATGTCCTGATGGACAAGCTGTACCGGCTAAACTTAGGTGAGTGGGACAGCGATGAACTGGATGAGTTATCCATCTGCGACCTCGCAGCCCTGGTGCAGGCATTAGAACGGGCGCAGCTGGACGGGGAGCTGAACCTCGAGACCAACACCGGTGTCGACCGGCTCCAGCAGATAGTGGATAGGTATCTACGTCCGACACAGACGACGACCGTCACGAACTCACACGGCGTAGAAATCGATTTCAAGGCTGCGGTTAATTTAATGGACGGCGACGGTCGATGATGGACTTGCAGACCTGCGCGCATGCCTGAAAGTGTTTGCGTCAGACCCTGATGTCGAGGCTAAAATAGCGGCCCTGAAAAGGCAGGACACAGAGGCAGGATACAACCCCGTATGGGTTTGGCATCGCGTGACGGCGCTATATGGCGCTTTAGTGGCCGATCTGCTGGCTGAATAAAAAAGGTAAAAAAAAGGAGACAAAAAATGAAAAACTATTATCAAATCGATCGCAGGAACGGGGACGGGACACTGGCAAATTATTATATGATCCTCGCTTCGAGCGCTCGAGATGCGCTCCGGCAGCATCTCAGGGGAGATTATGGGGACTACCAGTTATCCTCCTGTCGGATCAATGGCAGTTTGGTAACGACAGCCAGATGCCCAGAGGAGACCGCCGAGTATCTGGAGGTCAGCAAGACGCAATATAAATAGGAGACAAAAAATGAAAAACAAAAGTTATAAAAATTGGGAACGTGAACGTGCTGAAGCCAAATTTTTGGCGCTAAACGTTGGGGTACCGGACAATTTTGCGGACATCCCCCTGAACGCACTGATAGACATGACGATGGAACTTAAACATGCCCAGGCACGCGGAGAGCTCGACCTGGAAACAAACGCCGGCGTTGAGAAGCTGGCTGAAATTGTCGATTGGTACACAAAAGAGTGAAAAACCGGCGCGCCCGTCCGCATCGTAGGCGGGCAAAAAGGTTCTGATGTGCAAATTTTTTAGCTTTGTAACAAATCCAGATAACACGAGTGATTTTTATTATTTTGACGCGAAACAACGAGCAGAAGATCCATTTGATCCATTTGGTGCAGACAGTCACTCTCACATCTGTGCATACTACAAAATCAACAAGGACAAGTGCAACAAGTATGAGTACAGTCCGCTGACCAGAAAGATCTTTGTCGACACGCAGAATGCCAGAATCGACGATAGAGCACGTGCGGAAAGATGGGTAAAATCTCTTGATTTTAAGACAATTGTTGAAAAAATGATCATTAAACCCATAATTAGTCCACTAACTCTGCCGGCAGTTGATCTGCCGACTGAAGAGCAAATCGGTTGGCTGAACGAATGGCGCTCGACCCGGGAACGCGTTGGTGTAGAAAAAGAACTCATGATATACACTGTCGTTGGTAGTGCTGTAGCTGAGGTGGTCGGCGCGGAACTGTGGGCGTCTGTTTGGGATGCGGTTTGGAACTTGGCTTGCGGTAAAGCGGAAAGCGCAATTCAAGCAAGGATTAAAGGCGAATTTTTTAGTACAATTTGTGCATCTACCGTTTGTCGCTCGATCATAGATGCTTCTGTGGCATATGCGAGTTCCTTTTTTGATGTCGACTACGGGTACGATTTTTCGGCTGCAGTTAAGCTTTTTGAGTCCGGACTGGTACCAGCTTATGGCGGTGATGTATGGTTATTGTACAGTGGCACAGAGGCCAGATCTGTTTATGAGCTGCGGTAATCTTCTTTTGTTAACGAAAAAACGTTAACAAAACGTTAACATAAAATACTTGACAAATCGATTAAAACGGTGTATACTATAGACAGTCAAGAAAATAAAAAACAAAAGGAGCTGATATGATCACCAAAATAACACAAAACGACCTTGATCTGCATGCCAAGTGGATTAGGGGTGAGTCGGACGGCGTGAGGCTGATCACAGTCTCTGGAGTGTTTGACATCGATGCCGACCTGGCCGGTGCCCACCTGAGCGGTGCCAACCTGAGCGGTACCTATCTGACTGATGCCGATCTGACCGGTGCTGACCTGAGTAGTGCCGACCTGAGGTATGCCCACCTGAGGAGTGCCAACCTGAGGAGTGCCAACCTGAGCGGTGCCTACCTGACCAGTGCTGACCTGAGGAGTGCTGACCTGAGTAGTGCCAACCTGAGCAGTGCTGACCTGCGGAGTGCTGACCTGAGTAGTGCCAACCTGAGCAGTGCTGACCTGCGGAGTGCCAACCTGAGGAGTGCCTACCTGCGGAGCGTCAACCTGAGGAGTGCTGACCTGAGTAGTGCCAACCTGAGGAGTGCCTACCTGATCAGTGCCCACCTGAGCGGTGCCAACCTGACCGGTGCTGATCTGAGCGGTGCCAACCTGAGCTGTGCCTATCTGAGGAGTGCTGACCTGAGTAGTGCCGACCTGACCGGTGCCGACCTGATCGGTGCCAACCTGAGCGGTACCTATCTGCCTGATGCCGATCTGACCGGTGCCCATCTGAACGGTGCCGATCTGAACGGTGCCCATCTGAGTAGTGCCAACTTGGCCGGTGCCGATCTGGGCGGTGCCAACTTGACCAGTGCCGACCTGGGCGGTGCCAACCTGAGCGGTGCCAACCTGGACTTCGCGGTCTGGCCGCTTTGGTGCGGAAGCAGGTCTGTTATAGTTGACAGGCGTCTGGCTGCTCAGTTGATTGCGCACATATGCGCGCTTGACTGCGACGATCCCGACTACCAGGCGCTGCGCGAGCTGATGTTACCGTTCGCGCGGACGAGTCACAGAGCGCGCGAGTTGGGATTGCTGGAGTGAGTGGTATGATTAACTATATACCGTCTACTGACGAGTTGTATCCATGTGGATATCGCGCAGAATCTGAGTGCGATCATGAGTGGCAGTTGATGCCAGATGATGCCGAAAATGAATTTTGTATCTTGTGCGGAGAGATTGAACCAACGGAAATACCGTTTTAGGAGATTTTATGAACATTTTTACCGGAATTGCGTTTTTTGTCATTATTATTTTGTGCCTATTGTGGGATGATCAAAACAGATGGAGGCTCGCTGGATAAAATGGACAAAATCGATAAAATCAAAACAGTCGATCGTGCCTGTAGGCACGGCTTGACCAAAAAAGAGTGGGCGTCCATCGCAGACATGTACATGGCGCGCGAGAACTACATAGATGAGTGCAGGGAGTGTATCAGATATCTTAGGCAGGAGGACTATAAGGCAAACGCGCACGAAATTTTAGCAAATATTACAGAAATTGCTGTTATGAAAAAATTGAACAGAAATCTTGTCGATAGCATAAAAACATTACGAGGAGAAAAAAATGAACAAAAGTGATGGTTTAATTAAAACCTACGACGATATCGAAAAAATAGCGCGGGCACTGGCTGGTTCCGGCTATTTTCAGGACACTAAACAAATTTCACAAGCAATTGTAAAAATCGTTGCAGGCGTTGAGCTCGGAATAGGCCCGTTTGCCGCGATGGTTGGAGTTAACATTATAAGCGGACGTCCCGCGCTATCTGCCAACACGATGGCCGCAATGATAAAACGATCCGGAAAATATGACTATAAGGTCGAGGAAATTACCGAAAATGCGTGTAGTATTAAGTTTTTTGAGAAAACCGATGGTGCCCAGAACTTATTGGGAGCATCTGTTTTTACGCGCGATGACGCCAAAAATGCGGGAACTAAAAATCTTGATCGGTTTCCGCGAAACATGTTATTCGCACGTGCCATGTCTAACGGTGTTAAGTGGTTTTGTCCGGACGTGTTAAACGGTTCTCCGGCTTATACACCGGAAGAGCTCGACGCTGGCGAAGAAGTTTTCGAAGATTACGATTTGTCGGATGTGCCATCTGGTGATGTTGAAAGTGTTTTTGATTTTGACGCTTCCAAAAATGATATTGTCGCGGAGAAAGATATCGAACAAACAGTTGATGAGGAGATCGCCGGTGGCAATGTCGCGCACAGCGAGCCTGAAGATGCACTGACGCTTGAACAGGCGTATCAGATCAAAAACTCAGAGGGGACTCTGTACGGGGAGTTGAGCGCTGAAAAACTATCCATGATGACGCGCGGGATAGACAAAGCATTAAAAAGTGGTAAACACACGCCGGAAGAGGTCTTGGAGTACCAAAAAAAGCTTCAGGCGATTAAACTTCTGCTCGCTGCTAAAAATGACGGGAGCATAAAATGACCTTTAAACCTAAAAAAAATCAACCGGAAACGCCGACCACGGTTCAGACAAGAGATCGCTTTTTTACTCCTGCCTATGCCGTCGACATGATAGTTCCGTTTCTTGACAAAACGATTCCGATTTGGGAGTGCGCGGCGGGAACAGGAATGCTATCAAAAAGACTTTTGTTTCACGGGTTTAAAGTTTTTTCGTCTGATCTTTTGTCTGCCGACGGAATCGAACAGTCTAATTTTTTGTTTGATTCAATTCCTGGCGCATTCGGACTGCGTGACACCAAAAATTTTATGATCGTAACAAACCCTCCGTATTCGCTTAAAGAAAAGTTTTATCAAAAATGTCTCTCTTACGGTGTGCCGTTTGCGCTTTTGATTCCAGCAGACTATTCGGCCTGGATTATTAATGCGATCAGAGACGGTGCGGAAAAAGTTGTCCCGACTCGCAGAGTGGATTATATCGCTCCAAACGTGCTAAGTGTAATTTACAAGGATCAACTTAAGAAAATAATTGAAACTCACACAAAAACTAAATATAAAGATTTTGATTCTATACCAGAGCATGTTGTTTATACGTACAGGGACTGTGTTGACGAATATGCTTCGGTGGACGAGGTGCCTAACGCAATCCTAAAAAAATACAGTGCGGCGAAGTTTCATTCTATGTGGATGACGCACGGGCTCGGCATCGGCAAATCGGAGACATTTGTAGATTTAAGCCTTGCGGAGAAGGAAAACATACTGTAAAACCGGAAAATTAGCTATTGACAAAATGGCGATCTGTGGTATAATAAATAAAAAAAGGAGAATCCATTATGGGCCCGTGGGAGTATTATCACGATTTAGCAGAATCGATAACCGACGAAAATATCAGACTGGTTGCGTCGTATATCTGTGCTCACGTTGGCGAGGAAAACGCTGTGGACATGAAACAGATGTCCGAAGAGGTCGGCATGGGTGAGCGCCAGATAAGGAAAATTTTAGAAACACTGACGGATTTTTACGGAATTCCCATTGGGGCTTACTCAGGACGTTCCGGACGGTGGGTTATCGCAACTGAGGCGGAGCGTTCAAATCTGGGCTACTGGGAAGACTGAAATGGCAAATTATCGGCAGATTCACACTCAAATCTGGAAAGATTCCTGGTTTTTTGGGCTTGACGCACGCGAGAAGCTTTTGTTTATGTATCTTTTTTCAAACGATTGCGCCTCGCTTTCCGGACTGTACAAACTGCCGAAAGCTATAATCGCGTTTGAAACAGGTCTTTCTATGCAATTTGTTGACAAAACTATTAAAAAATTTTCTGTCGCTAAAAAGGTGTTTTATTCCGACGATATAGTTTGGGTCGTGAACATGCAGAAGTATCATGGATACAAGAGTCCAAAAGTGACTTCGCGCGTCGAGTCTGATTTGCAGGAGATACCGGACTGCGCCGTCAAAAGGGCTTATATGGCGCACGCCGATACCGGAGGGTTTCCCGCTGATGAGAGTATAACGGTCACCTCAACTGATATTTGCGGAGATGATGCAAAGCCAAACGAGGTTGTTTATCCTGCCGAACAGGAAAAACTTGTCGGCGATTATCTGTTAAGACGTTCTGAGTCTGTTGAGGACAATAAGGCGGTTGGGGCTGTTTTTGAGGCTTACGAGGCGGAAATCGGAGAAATAACCCCAGCAATCGCAGAAGAGCTGAAATTTGCGCTTACCGTGTATCCTGTGGAGTGGTTCGAGAAAGCATTTTTTGAAGCAACCACCAATAACAAGCGAAATCTTAAGTATGTTATGGCGATTCTTGCCCGCTGGAAACGCGACGGGCCGGGCACGGATACGCGCGTAAAATCCCAGACGGTTCAGTATGCCAGTAAAAAACAGCCTGAGGTAAACAAATTGGACGTTTTTAGAGATTTGAATCGAAAAAACAAGACAAAACAATAAAAATAACAGTTAGGAGCGAAAATGAAAGAAATTTTGTGTGCAAGCGACGAGGCAGTGAAACTGGTTGACGAGTTCGGGGCTGATAGTATTTTGTGCGGTTCGGCGGGTGGTGACGAGGATGACGTACGTATGCAGCGCATATCACGCAAGCGCCTGTTGGATTTTATTGCATCCCTCGAGGGTAAAAATAAAAAATTGCTTGAAGATAAAAACGGTTATGATATTGACGAAAAACAACCGCGCAGCGGGGAACGTGTTGTTGTTTTGATGTCTGACGGAAAAAAACGTTTTGATTATCTGTATAGTCCCATTTTTGAGCGTTCAAAGATTCCCAGTGATCAGCACATTGTTCGGTGGTGGAGCGTATCGAAAACCGGCAGGGAATCACATTAAAATATTCGGGAGAAATAAAGTGTATATTCTAAAAAAATTAAAAGCGAAACGATTGATAAAGGAGCGGAGCAATGTGTAATTTTTTCAGTTTTGTAACAAATCCAGACGTTTCAAATGATTTTTACTATTTTGACTGGAAAATGAGGCAAGTTGAGCTCAAAAAACTAAGGTCAGGTGTAATTGACTGCAGTGGCGAGGATAGCCACTCTCACATTTGTGCACATTTTAAGTTGGACGAGGACAGGTGCAACAAGTACGAGTACGACCCATTGACACAAAATTTTGAAATCGACATGCAGAATGCAAAAAAGGACGACAGAAGGCGTGCTAAAAAGTGGGTTGAGGGGCTGGACTGGAAGATGATTGTTGAGCCCTTGATTGTCAAATCGATTGTTAATCCGTTCGAGTTGCCAAAAGTAGAAAAGCCAACGGACGAGCAGGTCGGCTTGCTGAAAGAGTGGGCTTCGGTCGTGGCTTCGGTCTGGGCTTCGGTCGGGGATTCGGTCTGGGCTTCGGTCAGGGATTCGGTCAGGGCTTCGGTCGGGGCTTCGGTCTGGGCTTCGGTCGTGGCTTCGGTCTGGGATTCGGTCTGGGATTCGGTCGGGGATTCGGTCTGGGATTCGGTCAGGGATTCGGTCAGGGCTTCGGTCGGGGATTCGGTCGGGGATGCAGTCCTGGCAAATGTTGGCTCATTTTTTGACATCAAGTATCTACAAGACTATTCTTCTGCGGTAAAGTTATGGGAGTCGGGATTGGTATCCTCTTTTGACGGGGAAACGTGGCGCTTGCACAGCGGGATAAGCGCCGATGTAGTGTACGAGTGGGTTCCGGTTGCAACAGGCGATTAGCATGTTGGAGCGTACAGAAAACCGGCAGAAAATCATATTAAAATACTCGGGAGAAACAAAATGTATATTTTAAGAAAAATTGATAGCAACGATAAACACACCCCGGTTTGTGAAATATATCGCGCAGAAGATTCTTGTAAACTGATGTTTTTGGTAAACACGAGTCTGCTTCTGCCGCGCAGTCCAACTGATGCGGACGTGGACAGTCTAAGAAGCGCACTTAAAAACTGGGCGCATACATGCGGATTTGGTGAGCTTGCAGAAAGGGAATTTTGATGAGTGATCTTGAGGAGCTTTTCGCTTTTCAGCTTACCGCGCTTGGGTTGACCGGCTTTCAGCGCGAGGCGCAAGTTATCCCCGGTCGCAGGTTTAAGTTTGATTTTTATTTTCCTGAGCATCATCTTTGCATCGAGATTCAGGGCGGGGTATGGTCTGGAGGAAAGCATGGCAGACCGGTTGGAATCGCCCGTGATTACGAAAAATTAAATCTCTGCACAAAATACGGTTTAAGGCTATTGCAGTTTGATACAAAGGCGATTAAAAGCGGTGAGGCGGTGGAGCTGGTGGAACAAATCATAAGAGGAGATAAATAATGTACCAAAAAATAACACTTATCGGGCGGTGCGGAAAAAATCCGGAACAGCGGTTGACTGCCGACGGCGATCCCGTCACTGTTTTCAGCTTGGCGACGTCGAGCAGAAAGGGGGAAACAGCCTGGTTCCGAATTACCGTTTTTGGAAAACAGGCACAGGCATGCGGAAAATATATTTTTAAGGGCGACAAGGTTTACGTAGAGGGACGCTTGAGCAATGATCTGGAAACCGGCTCTCCGCGTTTGTGGCAGGATCAGAACGGCACGTATCGCACGAGCTTTGAGGTCGTGGCAAGCCAGGTTGTGTTTTTGAGCGATGCCAAACTGGACGAGGATGTGGCACTATGATACCCCAAACCTGTGACATTCGGGATTATTTTTCTGGAGAAGATATTGAGTCCGTCGACAAAATGATTGATGTACAAAAATTTATCAACGGCTTGCCTGAAATTGAAAAAACGATCGTGTATTTGCGCGCCGAAGGGTACACACAAAAAGACATCGCTGAAATCGTTGGACTCGATCAGCCTCAAATCAGCCGGATTTTGACGAAAATACATAAAACAGCTTGATTTTTGGCTATAGTATGTAGAGGATAAATTTTATGAATAAACGTTGCGTCTGTGGGAAAGTTATTACGAGCCAGTATGATCTGTGCAACAGCTGTTTAGCGGAGTATGGACGCGACAGTCGTTTGTGGCCGGAGTGGCTGATATTTGCCGTCGCCGACGCCAAGCGCACATACTATCAGAATAAAATAATTTCAGAACACGAAATAACATTTTCAGACCTTGAAGCGGACTAAGCCCGTAAGGCAAAAAAGAGGAGATTTTAATGGATTTTATGCCAATTTTGTCAAAAATTTTGGAAGCCGTATTGTCTGTTGTCCTGCCCGTGCTGGCTGTAGCACTCGTATCTGCGATTGTCGCACTGGCTAAAAAGTCGTGGGCGCAAGCAAAACAGGCATCGCCAGAGATTACCGACGTGCTCGAACAGGCAGCAAAGTTTGCGGTAAAGGCCGCTGAGCAGGCAGGAGCAGCTGAGCTTATCGAGGACAAAAAGCAGTACGCCATTGAGATCGCGGAGAAGTGGCTCAGTGCAAAGAATCTAAACATCGATGTAGACTTGCTTGACGCAGCCATCGAGAAGGCGGTTCTCGAATCATTCAATGATGTGGATTTACTCGACGCGGCCATTGGGAAGGCGGTTCTCGAATCATTCAATGTTGACGGCAAAAAGAATATTGCTGATTCCAAATAAAAGTTTTTTGTGAGAACGACGGGTTGTGCCATTGCGTGCGCAGGACTACAGCAGTTTGTGGGGGTTATGCAGTCCTGCGTCGTGAGGCTCAAGGCATCATCTGTAACGCGCCGTGTTAAACAAAAAAACAAACAGCTATAATAATACCTGTATCAAACCAAGTTATTTTTGGGGTCAAAATTGGACAACTTACGATTTATTCAGGGACAAAAAAAACAAGCTAAATTGTGGTTTTTAATTTTGAGCTCAAAAAACGGAAAAACATGTTTTTAATGCCACTTTTTCGACCGATTTTTCGATCAAAAACACGTTTTTCGTCCGCTGATTTGCTGAGCACCTTCGTCGGAAACGATTGTAGCACGTCATTAAATTGCAGATAATCAAAAAACATTGCATAAAACGGTTCGTGGCTAAAATTTTGACGTAAAACTGAATAACACAAGCGCAAAATGTAAATTATCGGGAAAAGCATATAAAAACACGTTTTTGAGGCTGTTTTTTTAGCCAAAAGACAAAAGTTATTATTTTAAATTATGGCGCAGAAAAGAGAGTTTTAAATGATCAGTAAAACAAAAGAGCGTGTAAAGTGCGGGGCGATCAGATGACCGGCACGGATGCGGTCGGATTAATACCGGCGTCAGCCTGGGTTCAAGCGGTTTTCGTTTGTTTGTTTTTTGTGTTTGTCGCCTACATGCTGAACTGGAACGCAAAACAAAATAAAGATTCAAGAGCTTTTCAGGATGGCGAATCTGAAAAATGGCAAAGTTTTATTTCATCCCTTGACAAAACCTGGTGCGATAGAAACGATAAACTGCGCGCCGAAAACAGCACTGCGATGACGGAGATTAATCAGTCGATTGCAAATCTAACAAAAGTGACTCAAAAACTTGTTTTACAGGTTGAAAAAATGAACGACGAGTCGGAAAGATTTTATTTAAGGTTCGACAGTCGCGATTTACAAACGCAAGAAGCTCGGAATGTTGCAGAGGAGTCGGAGCGCGGAAAGACGGCTGAACGTCCAGTCCGATCAAAACGGCGTGTTTCGGCCGGTGTTGACGCGGGGATTGGCTCTTGAGGACGACCTTGAATAAAATTACCTGGAAGCTGCAAAGCCTTGAGCTGGCAAATTTGACGGATTACTCGAAAAATCCGCGCACTCTATCGGAAAAAGAGTTTAAGCAGCTCAAAAAGTCACTTGATAAATTTGGCATGATCGACAAGTTAATTATTAACGCTGATCCCGCCAACACGATTATAGGGGGACACCAACGCAAGCGCGTCTTGGAGTCACTCGGCATAACTGAGGCGGAGTGCTGGATTCCAGATCGCGAGTTGAGCGAAAAAGAAGTCGAAGAGCTGAACATCCGCCTGAACAAGAATACCGGCTCATGGGACTTTGACGTGCTGGCGAACGATTTTGAACTTGATGACCTGCTCGAGTGGGGTTTTGACAAAGGCGAACTTGACTTGGACTTGTGGGCTTCGGACGCGCCGGAAGACGTTGAGCCGCAGATTGACAAGGCTGAGGAGCTGCGCGTCAAGTGGGGCGTTGAGATCAGTCCGGCTTACGTGGCTGTGGCGATCCAGCGGTGGGTGGATGTTACCGGCAAAGAGCCCGTGATCAAAGGAAATCTTAGCCAATGTACCTGATTAAAAAGGATTGATTTATGGCAAATAGAAAATTTACGTCGACTCAAATTATCAGTGCGCTGCGCGAGAAACACGGGAATCTTTCCGCTGCTGCCCGCTATCTTGGCTGCGACCGGCACACGGTTAGCAGATATATAGCGCTGTACCCGTCAGTTAAGGCAGTTGCTGACGAGGAGCGAGAAACTTTGATTGATTTTGCCGAAAATCAACTATTTCAGCAGGTTAAGGACGGAAATATTACGGCGATTATTTTTACACTTAAGACCATCGGCAAACAGCGCGGATATGTGGAGCGTCAGGAGATAACGGGTGCTGACGCAGGGCCTGTTGAGGTGAGTGATGCAAGAGAATCGATACAGCGCAAGCTGGCTAACATCGCAACCGCCGACGAAGAGGGCTAAGTTTTTGGCCAGCCTTTCCGACGCGGAAGCACGTCATCTCCAGTATGACTGGAGTTTTTGGGCACGCGAAAAGCAGATGCTGCCGGCACAGCCATTTTTTATATGGCTGATTTTGGCTGGGCGTGGGTTTGGAAAAACCAGAACAGGTGCTGAAACGGTTAGGCAGTGGATAAAAAACAATAAATATGTTAATCTCATCGGCGCCACCGCCGACGATGCAAGAGATATTATGATCGAGGGGGAAAGTGGCATCTTGTCGGTTTGTCCCAACGCGGAAAGACCCGCTTATGTTGCGTATAAGCGCCGGCTTGACTGGCCGAACGGCGCGGTTAGTCTTATTTTTACAGCCGACGAACCGGAACGGCTAAGAGGTAAACAGCATAACAAGCTCTGGGCAGACGAGTTGGCGAGTTGGCGACATCCTGAGTCCTGGGATCAAGCCATGATGGGACTGCGTCTTGGCGACAACCCGCAGGGGATTGTTACTACAACTCCAAAACCGATCAAATTAATTCTTAATTTGGTGGATGACCCGAAAAACATCATAACCACAGGCACTACCTACGAAAATAGAGCTTATTTGGCGCCTGGATTTTTTGAATACGTGATTAAGAAATATGAGGGCACGCGTTTAGGTCAGCAAGAGCTTGAGGCTAAACTGCTGCTTGACAATCCTGGCGCACTGTGGACGCGGGACAAGATAGACGCCAACCGCGTTTCGGTGTTTCCAGATCTTGAACGGATCATTGTTGGTGTTGATCCGACCGCATCGAGTGGCGGGGACGAGGCGGGAATCGTGACTGTTGGGGTGTGCGAACGGGACTATTACACCCTCTCGGACGACTCACGACATGGCACTCCTCACGAGTGGGCGACTGCTGCGGTCGCTGCATATCACCGGCACAAGGCTGACTGCTTGGTCGCCGAGAAAAACAACGGCGGGGACATGGTCGAGGCTGTTATCAGGCAGGTTGATCCGTCTGTTAACGTTAAGTTAGTCTGGGCATCGCGCGGAAAAATCGTGCGCGCAGAACCTATAGCTGCCATTGCTGAGCAGGGGCGCGATCATCATGTCGGGTATCTCCCGCAGCTGGAGGATGAGTTGTGTATGTGGGTGCCTGGAGAGGCGAGTCCAAACCGGCTTGACGCTAAAGTGTGGGCAATGTCCGAACTATCAGCTGGCGGTAGTGATGTTTCCGCCGTCAAAAATCCGTTTTACGAGTATGACGAGGTGCTATGAGCGTGTTATCAAATTTCAGGGATTGGCTGCTCGAACCGGTTTTGGGATACAGACAAACCAAACAACAAACAGAACTCTCTGTGAGAAGAAACTACAGAAGGGGCATACACAAACAGCCGATAAAAAGCGAGGATGACGCCATCGTCGTCAACTTTATCGGTCTGCAGGTTGACCGTTCCGTGGCAAATCTGTTTGGCAAGGAGATATTTTTTGATCTGCCAGGTGAATCGGACTCTCAAGAACAGCAGTACATTGATGAGGTGTGGCGCGTTAACCGAAAAACGAATCTGCTAAAAAAGCTCGCGGTTTACGGGGCGGAATCCGGCACGTGCTACGTCAAAATCCTCCCGGACGGCGCAGTTGACAAAAACGGAAGCTCAATTCCGCGCCTGGTTGCATTAGACCCTGCGACGGTGACGGTGGAAACGCTGCCGGAAGACTGCGAAGCCATAACGCAGTACACAATTTCTTACTCAATCGTGGATGCCGTCACCAAAAAACAAAAACTTATTCGGCAGGTAATCAGACAAGATGCAGACGTTAACGGCTGGATTATTACTGACTATGTCAGCAATAACAGCACGACCTGGGAGATCGTTGACGAACAGATTTGGGAGTGGGACTTTCCGCCGATTGTCAGCTGGCAGAATCTTTCGGAACCAGGGTCTGTTTATGGGCGTCCCGATATAACAGACGATCTGATTGATCTGCAGGATAAAATCAATTTTGTTTCATCTAACACGGCCAAAATCATAAAATATCACGCGTATCCAAAAACGTGGGCGCGCGGATTCGGAAACCAAAAACGTGTGCAGTGGGGCATGGATGACATGCTGACCACCGACAACCCGGACGCCAGCATCCAAAACCTGGAAATGCAAAGCGATCTTTCGTCAAGTCTTGGGTTTATCAAGTACCTCCGCCAAGCCATGTTCGACGTCAGCCGTTCAGTCGATATCGATTCGCTTTCCGACAAACTCGGCAGTCTAACTAATTTTGGGCTGCGCGTGCTGTATCAAGACGCACTTTCAAAGTTGGATGAAAAACGCGGACTATACGAAGAGGGAATCGTGGAGATAAATCGTCGCCTGCTTGTGCTCGCCGGATTTTCCACGGCTGACGGTGGAAAGGTCACGTGGCAGGAAATTATGCCGATTAATGAGACAGAAACGGCACAAGCGTTAAAAACCGATCTCGAACTCGGATTGGTCAGCAAACAAACAGCTGCGGGAGTCAGGGGCTATGCCTGGGACGACGAAGAAGAGCGTATCGCCGCCGAAAAACAGGAGTCCGATAATTTGGGCGCAGCGCTATTAAGGTCATTTGGGCAGGGCGGATAAGATGCCAACTGTAAGTGAGTTAGCCAAAACATTCAGGGACGCTACTGACCGCCAGGACGCCATCGCGCTCGGGCAGTTAGCCAAAACCTATGCGCAGCTGTATGAGCGTATGCAGGGCAAGCTTGACTCCCTGTTGCTGGCGACGTCGCAAATGACAAATCCAACTACCGGACAAGTTGCGCGCTTGTCGCAGTACAAGGGCTTAATGTCGGCGCTGGAAGCAGAGCTGACGAAGTATTCCGCCTTTTTGGAGCTCGAAATAAAGGCAAACTCGATGGATGCCGTTAAGTTAGCGGTTAAACAGACCAGCGCCTATCTCAGAGCGGCCGGTTATGCGAGTCCAAAGTCGCTTCCGGTGAAAACCATCTATAACATGCTCGGATTTCTTAGGGAGGATAGCCCGCTGTACGACCGGATCGGCATGTTGTCCGGTTATCATACGCAGAGAGTGGCGGACGCGCTGTTGGAGGGGATAGCGTTTGGGTACAACCCCGCCAAAACCGCGTCCATGTTTGAGGCTGTTATGGGCGGTGGACTGACGGACGCGATGAGGCTATCACGCACCACTCAGTTATACGCCAGCCGTGAGGCGTCACGAGCCAGCTACATGGCTAACTCGGATGTAATCGAGGGCTGGGAATGGATAACATCGCTTGACGCAGATACCTGTATGGCGTGCGCGGTGGAGCACGGCACAATCCATCCCCTGGATGAGAGCATGTCATCCCATTACAACTGCCGGTGTACAAGTGCTCCGGTTGTCAAGGGGTACTCTGATCGGGATCAGCTCGGAGTCGACTGGTTCAAGGGTTTGCCTGAAAGCCAGCAGGAAAAAATGATGGGCAGCTCTGCTTTTGAGGGTTGGAAGTCTGGTGCATTTAATCTGGAGGACATGGTGACAAGACGACACGATGATGTGTACGGGGACATGCTGGCAACCGTTCCGCTCAGCAAGCTGGTTGGGCGCGAGTGAATCCGTCGTCGTCCGTGGCGCGCTGTGTTAAACAAAAAAACAAACAGCTATAATAATACCTGTATCAAACCAAGTTATTTTTGGGGTCAAAATTGGACATTTTATGGTTGGTTTAGGGACGAAAAAACGGGCTAAATTGTAATTTTTATTTTTGAGCTCGAAATACGGAAAAACATGTTTTTAACGCCACTTTTTCGATTGATTTTTCGATCAAAAACGCACTTTTTGTCTGCTGGTTTATCAGGCATTTGCGCCAGAAACGATTGTAGCGCGTCATTAAATTGCAGATAATCGAAAAGCCTTGCGCTAAATGGCTCACGACTGAAAAATTGGCATAAAATTAGAGATTGCAGACATAAAACGCAAATTATCACCCAAAGCATATAGAAACGCGTTTTTGAGGCTGTTTTTTCAACCAAAAAGTAAAAGTTGTTATTTTAAATTATGATAAAAGAAAGGAAAAGCTGAGATGGCTGATGTAGTAAAAGGTTCCAGTGGAACCAAAGAGCAGGATAAGGAAAAAAAAGAGGACGTGACAACTGAGATAGTTGACGCAGCGGACAAAGAGTCTGCTGCCACGACCGACGAGAGCACAGAGCTTGAACCGTTTGACCGCGACCGCGCGATGGAGACCATCCGCAAACAGCGGGAGGAAGTCAAGGCTGCTAAAAAAGTTGCGCAGGAGCTTGAGCGCTATAAAAAAGCTGAGGAGGAAAAGAAACTTGCGGACATGTCAGAGACAGACCGCCTGAAAACCGAACTCTCGCGGGCGCAGAAAGAACTTAACCAGGCAGTGATGCGCAATTTGCAAATCGAGGCAGCCGGAGAAGTCGGGCTTCCGGTTGCGCTGGCAGCGCGCCTAAAAGGGGAAACGCTCGACGAACTAAAAGAGGACGCAAAGGCGATTTTAGACTTGCTGCCAAAACAAAAGGCAGCGCCGAACGCCGGAGCGACGAACCCGGGCGATCGTGCCGGCAAAGAGGAAACGCTCGCTGCCAAAAAAGCACGACTACTCGGACAAGCGCCTGACATTTGGGCAGGCGGTGGGATTAACTGGGGCGAACAGCCCCCAAAGGAGAAATAAAAAATGGCTAACGAATCAACTTATGCCGGTATCGCCGGCTTGGTAGCAAACATCTATGACCTGGCGGTATTAACCGCTCAGGAGGGTAATGTAGTTGCCCCGTTTGTCACCGTTTTTAATCAAACTGGCAGCGCTCCGCGCGTGTTCGGCGCCTATTCTGGCGGAACTTTCGCTGCTGTGGCGGAAGACGCTGATATGTCAGCTCAGGCGTTTAACGCGTCGGCTTCGGGCACCATCACACCGGCAACCTACGGGTCGCAGGTGCTGCTAACCCAACGGCGTATTAAATCCGATCCGGCTAACGCACAGGCGGAAGCTGGTCGCTATCTCGGGGAAACCGCAGCTGCTCATATCGATACCAACCTGGCCGGACTGTTTGCCAGCTTTACGGGCGGAACCGTCGGGTCTGCTGGGGGCACTCTGTCCTGGGATAATATCCTGAGAGCACAGGCTTACCTGCGCTCGAACAAGGTTTTCGGGCGGTACACCGTCATCCTGCATCCTGTGCAGTGGTACCACCTAACCAGCGGTACCGCCGGCGTGCCAACTTTTATCGATAATCCTGCGCTTAAAGAGTCCATCATCAACGGCTTTTACCAGGCCAGTTTTAGCAATATGGACTTTTTCGCGGATGCAAACATCGCCAGCGGTACAGCTGCCGTAGCTGGCATGTTTGCCAAGCCGGCGATTGCTCTCGATATGCGCCAGGCATTTACGATTAACCCTCAGTGGAATGCGTCCTACTCCGGCAGTGGCGCCTGGGAGTTGAACGCCAGCATGGAGTACGGATACGGGGTATACCGTCCAATCTACGGCGTTAAGATGATCGGCACCTCAGCTTAATCGGGGCAGTTATGGGCCGGAATAGGATGTTAACTCCGACACGCGGGACGCTCCGCCCGCTTTCCGGCCCTTCTGTGGAGCGTTGACTTGGAGGGTCAATGAGAATTAATTGGTTTAGCAACTCGCCGGCAGCAAGTACTGGCTACGGCAATCAAACAAAACTGTTTGTCCCGCGCCTTGCAAAACTGCTTGATGGCGGAATTAGTATAACATCTTTTTTTGGAAATCAAGCCGGGGTACTAAATATCAACGGCGTAAAAGTTTATCCAACTTTTAAGCACCCATACGGGCAGGATGTTATGGGAGCTCACGCCGTTTATGACGGTGCCGATGCGATCATATCGCTGCTCGACGTATGGGTGGTACAGCCCGAAGGATTACCTGTGCCCTGGTTTCCGTGGTTTCCGATAGATCACGAACCAATACCGTATAATGTTCTTTCAGTGGCAAAAAAAGCCACTAAAGGGATCGTTATGTCGAAATTTGGTAAAAAAATGGCAGAACAGGCTGGACTTGACGTTATGTACGTTCCGCATGCCGTTGATACCAAAATTTTTAAACAAATTGACCGAACAAAAGCAAGAGAGTACTGTGGATTTCCGCAAGACAAATTTATCGTCGGCATGGTCGCTGCAAACAAGGGAAACCCCTCGAGAAAGGCTTTTTGTGAGCAAATCGCCGGATTTGCTGCTTTTCACTCGGTTCACCCCGACTCACTGCTCTATCTGCACACCGATGACGGCACACACGGAGGGGATTGTATCAACCTTGTAAGGTTTGTACAACGTGTTGGGCTTGAGGTCGGCAGAGATGTCGTATTCGCGGATCAGTACATGTATCAGCTCGGTTTTCCGGACGACTATATGGTTAGTGCGTATAACTCTATGGATGTGCTGCTAAACGTGAGTCTCGGTGAGGGTTTCGGCATCCCGATTATAGAGGCACAGTCCTGCGGGTGCCCTGTTATCGTTGGGGATTGGACGTCCATGAGTGAGCTGTGCCTGGTTGGCTGGAAAGTGCCCAAAAATCAAGCGCTGCCCGTGTATCATGACTTTTTTGATGCTTTTCAGTATCAAGTTAAGGCTGAATCGGTTTGTGAACTACTCGAAGAGGCTTACAAAGAGCGCGGTAACGAGGAAATGCGCGGCGAGGCGCACCGCCGAATGTTAAAATACGACGTTGACACAGTTACCGAACGTTACTGGAAGCCGGCACTAAAAGAAATTGAACAGTTAATCAAAAAAGATAAACCGATCAGTTTTGAGGACGCGGTGAAGGCATGAGCACGCTTCAACTCGGTTGTGGAATCCGCCCGATAGAAGGGGCCATTAATCATGACAAAGAACGGCACTCTGACTATGTAGATGTCGTCTGGGACTTAAATTTGATGCCGTGGCCGTGGAAAAATGAAGAATTTGAAAAAATAATCGCTCTCGACGTTTTAGAGCACGTTAATCGTGAGGTTTATGAGTGGCTTGATGAGTGCTGGAGAATCTTGACTCCCGACGGGCTGTTAGTGATGCGTCTGCCAGCCTGGGATCACGAATGCAGCCATCGCGACCCGACTCATCACACTTTTTTTCATCCGGAAACGTTTAGCTACTGGGACAAATCAACAGAGTGGCACAAAAACTACGGCTGGTATTACTATCAAAAATCAAATAAATGGTGGAAAACTGAAACCGTTGAAAGACGCGATGCGGGCGCGAACTGGTTTTACGTCCTGCGAAAAGAGGTAAATTAAATGGCGATCAGAACAGGAATGCAAACTCTGGTTGATACCGTCAGAGGTTATGCCAGCGCCGGTATATCAGAGTGGTCAATTGTCGGAGATGCGGGAACGATCTCGTATTGGAGCGATGTTGAGATTCAGCGGGTGCTTGACCGTCACAAAACAGAATACATCCATGCCGATCTGGATATCGTGGAGTCGTACACGGGCGGGGCGATTGTTTATAAGCAATATAGAACAAACGTTCTGAATATCGAGTCTGGCACCGACGTATTTAAGGTTGAGGATACCGCCGGCACGGTTTCGGGATATACTGCCGACTATGCCCGTGGTATCATAACGTTTTCCGACGATCAGGCAGGCAAATCGCTCTGGTGGAGCGGGTACGCTTATGATATTAACGCATCGGCAGCCGACATTTGGCGTATGAAAGCTGCCCATGCAGCGGAGCTGGTTGACTGGTCAACCGACGGGCACAGTATAAAACACAGTCAGACTGCTGAAGCGTGCCTGAAAATGGCAAATTTTTATCAAAACAGGTCTCCGGATGAGAGCGTTTTTGTGACAAAACTGACGAGGGATGACGTATGAACTGGCTGAGTGCAAAAGACCTGGCACTGATGCGGGCTGACGCTGCCCGCTTGCTTCCAGACCTCTGTTCTATTTTGTCCGTCAGTCGTACGACTGACGGAGAGGGCGGTTGGGTCGATACGTGGACTGCCACATCTGTTAACGTTCCATGCAGACTCGACTATGTTTCCGGTACAGAAATCCTTGCTGGCGGTGCTGTGCAGCGGTACAAACGCGCCAAACTGAGTTTAGCGCACGACGCAGTTTTGGAAACGTCAAACCGCATACTGGTTGACGGCAGAACCTATGCTGTTACGAGTGTTAACAACGGGCAGAGCGGGCGTATCGTTGTCAGGGCAGAGCTGGAGTATGTAGCATGAGCGTATCCGTCCAACTCGATACTACAAAACTCGACGAACTAATTAAAACTGTACCAGGAAACAAGAGTAAAGTGGTCAGATCGTGCGCATACCACATCCTGGGCAATGCCCGTAAAAAAGCTCCGCACATAACGGGGTATCTGCGCGACAACAGCGCCGTGGTGGAAAACGGCGACTCGGCAAGTATAGAATTTTACGCTGAATACGCAGGATATGTTGAACTTGGCACGTATAAAATGTACGCAAGACCGTTTTTAAAGACGTCTGTTGAAACGGAAAGACAAAATTTTATCGAACGGCTCAAAAAAGAGGTGATTAAATGACCTTGTCAGCTTTTAACGCGCTGAACGCTGCGATAGATGCGCGCCTCAACGCTCCTGGCGCGCTTGTATCAGCGCTCGGCGGAACATACAGCTATCACGGCATGGCGCCGGAAGCCAAGTCCCTGCCGTATGTAATCTGGTCTTACTCGGGTGGCGGGGCAGAAAACATAACTCCCAACGCCAGCTTAAACGAGGTCGTATATATCCGCGCGTATGCGACAAGTGCGAAAAGCGCAGCAGAACTGGACGGGTACATAGCGCAGGCGATGAGTGCAGCGCTAACCGTAACCGGCTGGTATGTTTTTTGGCTGGCACGGGAAGATGAAATATTTTTACCGGAAACGGACGAGGCTGGCGTGACGATATGGAGCTGTGGGGCTTACTATCGTGTGCGTCTTGACTAAAATTAATTAATTAATCAAAAAAATAACAAGGAGAAAAAATGGCTGAAAATAATATTACTGGGGTAAACGCGGTCGTGAGTTGGGTTTGGACTGGTGGAACCGCGTCGCTAAACGGGGACTACAAAACGGTTAGCATAACTGAGTCGATTGATACCGCCGAAACGACTGCCGGCGCCGACGCCTATAAAACGTATATCCCGACGATCAAAAGTGCATCGATCGACTATAGCGGACTGTTTCCGTCCGGAACCGCCGGCACCGCCGTGGCAGCTGCACTTGCTGCCGGAAATCAAGGCACCTTAATCGTGGCGCCTGAAGGCACCGCAGCCGGAAAGCTTGTCCGCTCCTATCCTGCAATTTGCACTGGGCCAAAACTTAACACTCCCTACAGCGATGTGGTGGAAATCAGCTGCACTTTTGTTTCAAACGGGGCGTGGAGCTAACATGATTGTTGAGTTGTCAAACGGGATGACGATAACATACGACTGGAGCGCCATTTCCCAAAAAGAATGGCGCGTCTTGATCGATAAAGCCACTGACGAGGAAACGAACGATACGATTGTCGGCAAATTGGTTGGCATGACAGCTGATGAGCTAAGTGACTTATCGCCGATAGACTACCGCAAGGTCGCCAACGGGCTGTTTCCGGCGTTTAAAGAGGCTCTCGACACAAATTTATCAAAAAACTGAGCGGGCGCGTCTACCGTGGACTGATCGGGTCTGATGGCGTGCCCTGGGAGTACTGGCGCTGGGAACTGGTGCGGGAAACAGGCTGGACGCTTGAAACGGTAGATGCGCTATCCGTCAGAGATTTCGCGGAGTGGCTGCACGTACGCGACGGCAAAAATAAAGCAAGTAAAACGGTTGTGAAACGAGGATAACATGGGCACTGGTGGAACGTCAATAGCAAGTCTATACGCGACGATCGGCGCGGACACAACCGGTTTCCAAAACGGGTTAGGGAGTGCCAAAAGCTCGCTATCCACTTTTGGCACAAGCTTGGCGGGGCAGCTTGTCGGTGTGGCATCCGTCACCACTGCCATAGCCGCACTCGGGAAATTTGTCTCCTCCTCCGTCACGGACTGGGCGGACTACGCTGATAGCATGCGTATATCCGCAGACATGGCAGGCGTCACGACGGAGGAGATGAGCAAGCTGGTTCAAGCCGCGGACGATTTTAGGGTTCCTATCGATACCATGCAGCGCTCAATGGAAATGGCGCTAAAAAATGGCTTTGTGCCGACCATCGAAAACCTGGCGAATTTGTCCGACGAGCTCATAGCCATAAAAGACCCTGCTGAACGCGCTGCGAAGGCTTCAGAGATTTTTGGGAAATCCTATGCCGACATGCTGCCGTTTCTGCTGGCCGGCGGAGATGCAATTCGTGCGTCCACAGACGCCATCTCCGAAAATTTAATTGTTACAGAGGAAAGCGCCGCAAAGGCCAAAGCTTACAAGGATCAAGTTGATGCGCTCGGCGATGCCTGGACTGGACTAAAAAATGTCATGGGCGAGGCAATTGTCCCGGTTATCACTCCTGTTATTCTGGCGGTGACCGATGCGCTCGACGGCACCACAAAAAGCAGCAACGATCAGCGCGATGCATTTACAGCCCTCACTGATGCGTATAATGCCGAGGCACTGAGCGCCGAACAATACGCTATTGCAGTCGGAAATGTACACAACGGCATAATTGACGAAACGGCGGGGTTGAAAATCGCCGATGACGCGATGGCGAAACACAACAAAACCGTTATGACCGCGTCAGACGCTAACCAGGAACTGCTATACAGTCTGTTTGATACGACCGATTCATGGGCGGAGTTCCAGAGCGCGGCCAAAGCATCCGGAGCAGACCTTGCCCTTATGACCGAGGAGGTCTATAACTCTGAAAAGGCGCTCGGCGATACTTCGGAAGCCGTCGGACTGGCAGAAAAATATTTGCTCTCCCAATCAGAAGCTGCCGACAAAGCCACAGCAGCCTGGCAAGAATATGTTCTGGCGGTCAAAGACATAACAAGCCTGACGGAAAACTTCGGGTCGATCATCACCCTTGCCGAAAACTACGACGACCTGCTGGAAGACCTCGCAGAACAAGAACAAATCATGGCCGATGCTCCAATCGGTTCGGAAAAATGGGTGGATGCCAAGACAAAAGTTGAAGAACTCAAACAATCGATGACCGATCTCGCCAATCAGATGACCCTCGATCTGTTTCAGGTTGCCATTGCAGCAGACGAACTTGTGTCGGACGCCGAAATGGGAGCATATTTCCAAATGGCAGCCGACATGGGACTAATTTCAGAAGAGGCAGCTCAGTCCGCGATTAGGGCTTGGAGAAAAGCGAAAGCTACCGTCGAGGCTGAAACAATAACAGGAACGTTTGAGATCGACGACGGAAAAGTGCGCACCTGGATGGATTTTTGGGACGCTTACAAACCGGAAACAAAAACCGCCACTGTGATCATGCAACGCATCGAAGCCGGACTCCCTCCGGTCGGGCCGGCAGCACCGACCGAACCCTTTATACACCCGGGAGATGATACCCCGGACGAACGCGCCACTGGCGGTTCTGTTTTTGGCGGTGTGCCGTATATAGTCGGTGAGTGGGGGCGGGAACTGTTTGTGCCGGAAAGCAGCGGACAAATAATATCTAATAATAGTTTAAAAAATATTGGAGAAACAACCGTGATAAACAACTATAACTTGACCATGCCGACAACCGCAAGCGCGGGCGACATAAAAATGGCATTTGAGCTAATGGAAGCGTGGGCGTAAAATGGCAGCACCAATTTTAGAGCAAACGAGATATTGGATTGTTAAACCAAAAGCGGGCACAAATCAAATTCTGAATCCCTCTTTCGCCAAGCCGGAGGGGATCACCGGTTGGTACGCTGCCGGTACTGGCGTCACACTCTCGCTAACCGGAGATCATCAGCGTAGAGGCGCATACGCCATGCAGGTTAATTGCGCGTCCGGTACGGGGTGCACCGCCCGCACCGGTTCATACCTGTCAGTTTTACAAAATTTTTATCATGTTCTTTCGATGGACGTAAAAGCCGAGGTCGGTCAGTCCATGACTCTGTATATCGGCAACAGCTCCGGCACGATAAAAGCGAGAAAAGACTGGATAGCCACGGGGTATTGGCAGCGCATGGAAGTACCCTGGATCGCGACTGAAACGGCGACAACGTACAGGGCTTATATAACCCGCAATTCGAGTACGTCTACCGCGCCATATTACGTGGACGGGGTGCAGTTTGAAAACACCGCTGCATCCTCAAAAGCTACAACTTATATAGAGGGCTATGAACCGGGATGTTATTGGACTGGTTTACCGCGTCAGTCCTCAAGCACGCGTTCCGCTCTAACAGGACTTGGCGGAGAATTAATCTGCATCAACGACTACGCCAAAATCACCGGTGAATTTGGTCTTGGGATGGGCGACTGGAATCAAATTTTGACAAAAATGAGTTCTGGCGGTGATTTATATCAAACGCACATACGCAAGAGCAGAAATTTTACTCTCGAACTAACCTACGACGGCGAAACTCAGGGTGAACTGCAAGCCAAGCGTAAGGTTATTTTGGATGCGCTCAGACCCGATTTGCTGGAAGATCAGGAGCGGATCATCCGCTATCAAGGTTTTGATTCGGCTGGGCAGGAGGCGACTCAGCCGGTTGATATCCACTGTGTTTTTCTTCCAAGCCACAGCGATACGCCGGAAACGCCGGTGTATCAAAAAGACCTTTTAACGTTTGCGATTCCATCCGGACTTCTGCACGGGGCGTATAACGAGGGAAAAGCGCTTGATCTTTACGCTGATTTTCCTGCAGAACATATCGTTATGCGCAACGAGAGCGGAAACTGGTGCACCTGGAACGGCTCCAGTTATAGCTCGCTAATAACGGGACTCAATGGCAACGTGTACGCACTCGCCATTGCTCCGAACGGAGATCTGTACGCTGGAGGAAGTTTCACCGACGCTGGCGGGGTAACGGCAGCCGACTACGTTGCCAAGTGGGACGGATCAACTTGGTCAGCGCTCGGAAGCGGACTTAACAACGCCGTTTCCGCACTCGCCATTGCTCCGAACGGAGATCTGTACGTTGGAGGAAGTTTCACCGACGCTGGCGGGGTAACGGCAGCCGACTACGTTGCCAAGTGGGACGGATCAACTTGGAGCGCACTTGGGGCTGGACTGAATAATAACGCAAAAACGCTCGCCTTTGCTCCGAACGGAGATTTGTATGTTGGAGGAAATTTCACAAACGCGGGCGGATCAGCAGATGGGGACAATATCGCCAGCTGGAACGGGACAGTCTGGAGTACAGTTGGAAACGGGCTGAATGGTCGTGTAAACACACTCGCCGTTGCTCCCAACGGAGACCTGTACGTTGGAGGACTTTTCACGAACGCTGGCGGAATTGCCGAAGCTAATTGTGCAGCCGTATTTTCGAACGGCGCATGGCGCGCGGTCGATATCGATCTGCCAGGAGCCGGTGAAGTATACTGTTTTTTGGCTGTTTCACCATCGTCAGACGGAATTAACAATAAAAAAACAAAATATACTTTGTATTTTGGCGGTAACTTTTCAACTATTGGTGAAACACCAGACGAAAACGCAAAGACCGGCATCGTTGCACTTGATTTTAATGTCAATTCGGCCAGCGCAAACACTTTTCCGTTTATGCAGATTTTCGGGCCCGGAAAGTTGAAGTCAATCACGAATTATTCAACCGGTAAATCGGTCATTTTTAATGGACTAACTCTCCTCGCCGGAGAGTGGATCGGTTTGTATTTTGATCCGACAAATCTCAGGTTTGTGGGCGGGTGGAGCAGCAGAGGAAACCTTATGCGCTATGTAACTGCCAGCAGCGACTATGGCAATTTTTACCTGCAGCCAGGAACCAATCTTTTGTCGCTGTTTATGACCGATACAACTTCCGCCAGCGGAGCGACTATAGTTTGGCAGCCGATGTTTTGGGGACTCGATGGAGCGCTGCTATGAGATACGAGCTGATTTGGTACACGCACGAAGGCGTCAGAAAAGGCGTGATTCAGGCGTTTACGTCGCTGGAATATGTTAAAACCCAAAACTCAATTGGCTTTATGATTGTAAATTTGCCAAGAAAATTAATTCCATACAGCCAATTTTCTGTTGGGGATATTTTTGAGATATGGCGCGAAAAAGACGGTGTTTTAAGCCTGCAAAATGAAACCGCCTATTTTTTACAAAACTGGGAATTTTATGCTGACGCTGACGGACGGGAATTTATCCGTCTAATCGCATCAGATGCCAACTGGTTGCTGGATACTGCCATAGTTTGGGCGCGAGCGGGCAGTGCCGACGCAAAAATGACCGATATTCCAGACGACATGATCAAGACAATTGTTAACAAACAACTTGGCGCGCTTGCCACTCCAGCGGATCGCGTCAAACTGACCTGTGCGCCGGAAGTTGGTTTGGGCGGAGCCTCAATCACAAAAGAGTTTGCCTATCGTCCCGTTTTGACTGTAATTCAGGAAATTTGTGAAACAGCCACGGAAAACGGAATCTGGCTTGGTTTTGACGTTGTCAGAACAAACCCGGGCGCGTTTGAGTTTAGAACTTATATTGGGCAGCGCGGACAAAATCACGGGCGCAGCTCTGGAGATCCGCGCCTGGTGGGCAAACAATACGGCAATTTTTCAGAAGCTTCCTTCGGGGAAAAACATGCAGATGAGCGGAATGTTATTTTGGCCGGCGGAGCAGGAGAAGAGAACGATCGTACCCTGTTAACCTGCGAAAACGTCACACGTAAAACAGCCAGCAAATGGAACCGCAGAGAATATTTCAAAGATTCCCGAACCAGCGGAAGCACTGCAACGCTTCAAGCCGTCGGCGATGCGACTCTCGACGAGTACAAGCCAAAACAAGTACTAACGGGTATCGTACGTGATATCCCTGGTATGAAATTTGGAATTCATTACCAATTTGGTGACATTTTAAGCGCGGAAGCGTTCGGGTATTTTGTCGATTGTCGTGTGGAGAGCGTCAAGGTTACGGTGGATCAGGACAACGGCGAACAGCTGGACATAAAACTGAGGGGCGAACTATGAACAATTTTGACGAGGCGATAATAAACAGACTAAAAACGCTGGAGCGCGAGGTAAAATTGCTCCAGACCGTGGAAAAGTCCGGCGCCTGGACGTCTTATACTCCAGTCTGGACGGCGACTACAACCAACCCAGTGCTCGGAAACGGAACTTTAGTCGGAAAATATGTAAAAACAGGAAAAACCGTCATTGGCGATATTCTTCTCGCAATGGGCAGTACGACCACATACGGTTCTGGCGGATGGTCGTTGTCGTTGCCGTTTGCATGTGCCAGCGGTAGCATAAGATACGGAGGGTCTTGGGCTGTAATAGATGCGGGGACTACCAACTACGCCGGTTCACTGTTTATAGTCGCGGGAGCTTCCACTATAGGTTTCTTTGCCCGCGATGCCGGACCCAATATTTTCTCCAACACACAACCACATACCTGGGCAAGCAGTGACGCCCTGTATTTATCGTTTGCCTACGAAACTGTGTAAACGATTAGAGAGAAACGTTAACACAATGTTAACATCAAAGCGCTTGACAATTCAAGCGCTTTGATGTATACTGTTCGCGGTGAAGGAGGTAAAAATGACAAATAAAAGTACAAATTTCAGCAACGCGCTTGGAATCGATATCTCACGCTATCAAGGCGTGATGGATTTCGACAAACTGGCAGCTCGCGCTGAACCGGTATCGTTTATCGCGATCAAAGCCAGCGAGGGGGACAACTGGACTGACGCACAGTTTGCACGCAACTGGGAGGAGTCAAAAAGGATAGGGTTGCATCGGCTGGCGTATCATTTTATGCGCTTTGGCGACAATGCCCAAAAACAAATGAGCTTATTTCTGGGCATGGTACAGCCCGAAGAGAACGACCGGCTGGTGCTGGATGTTGAGGCTGCTGACGGCTGGTCACGGACGCACATCACAACCACGCTGAGGGTGTGCCTGAACATCCTCAGGGAGCGCACGGGACGGTATCCGATCATCTACTCCAGGGCTGGCTGGGTTAATCAGTACCTGGACGTGAGCGCGCTACCGGATATAGACTGGTGGTTGGCTCAGTATCGGCTGCCGTATGGCTATCCAGCCTATACTCCCGAGGCAGTATCCCCTCCGGCGCTGCCGAAGGGCGTTAAAAACTGGCTGATCCACCAGACCGGTGAGCGCGGAGATGGAAAATCGTTTGGCGCCGAATCTTACTATATCGACACTGACCGGTGGAACGGGACGGCGGAGGGTGTGAGGAAATATTTTGGACATCCGGCACAGGAACCAGAATCAGAGGTTCCCTTGTTTCGCGCGCGCGTTAACGTTAGCGCGCTGAACGTCCGCTCCGGCGCAGGGGTAAACTACGGGGTTGTAGGATCGCTCCGGTCAGGTGACATAGTTGATGTCTATGAGGAGCGCGACCGCTGGTATCGGATCGGCGCGGGGAAATGGTGCGCCGGCTGGCTCACAACTCGGCTGATAGATCAATCCCCCATAACAGGCGGGTTGGATGTGCCGCTGTTTAGCCAGCGGGATGAGCGCTGGAAAACGGAACGGCTTGGTGCGTCTACAACCATCGGGGCTAACGGCTGTTTGCTAACCGCGGTCGCGATGCTACTGGCGTACTGGGGCAAGGACACCAACCCCAAAAAGCTTAACTCAGCGATGAAAAACATCGGCGGGTACTCAGGAAACCTGTGGATATGGGATAGGCTGACCAAAATATACCCCGATGTACAGCTGGATCAGAGCGCCTGGATCGTCAGTCAGGGCGGTTATGTGCTGAGCAGGATCGATCAGCTGCTATCTGCCGGCACGCCGGTGCTGGCGCAGACCGACTACAACCCGGCAACGGCATACCTCGATCAGCACTGGGTACTGATAGTTGGACGGCAGGGGGACGACTACATCATCAACGATCCCATCGACGGGCAGCGAGTGCTGTTTAGCTCCAGGTACGGAGCGTCCGACAAAAAAATATTTCGGATCGCCGGCTACAAAAAACAAACCGTTACTTAAGAGGAGTCTCTTGGATACAAACACAACCCAACTCGGAAGCGTCACGACGATAAAAATTAATTATGCAGACAAAAACACGGAACACCTGTTGTTTTTGTCGTCAGATTTACACGTGGATTCTGTTTTTTGTAATCGCACTATTTTGTTAGAGGATTTGGAGGAGGCACGGCGTCGCAACGCTAAAATATTTTTGTTCGGCGATGTTTTTGACGCCATGCAGGGGCGTTTCGACCCGCGCCGTTCGCTGGAGGAGCTCAGACCGGAGTATCGGCGTCAGGACTACTATGATTTTGTTGTCAAAGATGTTGCCAGGCTGCTTGCTCCGTACGCACAAAATATTTTATTAATTTCCCCCGGAAACCACGAAACGGCAGTGCTAAAAAATGCCTCTCTATCGCTAATTGATCGTCTGGTTTATGCGCTCAACGCGGAAAACGGTACGCACATAGTGCAGGGCGGGTATGGCGGATGGGTGCGATTTTTGTTTGCACGCGGAACAAGCGGGGGACGCACTTCGGTCAAAATTAAATATCATCACGGTTTTGGCGGTGAATCTCCCGTTACGCGAGGCGTCACGCATGTCAGCAGACAGCAGGAGTATATCGATGGTGCTGATATAATCGTTAACGGGCATAACCACCAGTCGTACTATGTTCCGGTTGTATCCGAAACCGTCCTTGATACCGGTCAACTATCCTATCATGTGACCCATCACGTCCGTACGCCAGGCTACAAACAGGAGTATAACGACGGCGCAGGAGGGTGGGCAGTTGAAAGAGGTTCTGTGCCTAAGCCGATCGGCGGGTGTTTTGTGAAACTAAACATCCTCGACCATCAACTGCGCGCTGGTGGCGCTAAAAGTATTGTATGCCAGATCAACGTTCAGCCAGCGATTCACGCGCCGGAGGTCGCGGGAGTGTAAAAAATGGGGCCGACAGGCAGAGTCCTGACGCCTGCGCTGAGGTTGTCAGGAAACGCGGGTTCGATTCCCGCCGGCTCCACTTGCGAAGACAGCGTACCTTTTTTATCAAAATCGATTCTGCGTATGATGCGTAGAATCGATTTTGTCATAATATTAAAATAACAAATTTCACTTTTTGGTTGAAAAAACAGCCTCAAAAACGCGTTTTTATGTGCTTTGGGTGATAATTTGCGTTTTACGCCTGTAATCTCTAATTTTACACCAGTTTTTCAGTCGTGAGCCATTTAGCGCAAGGCTTTTCGATTATCTGCAATTTAATGACGCGCTACAATCGTTTCTGGCGCAAATGCCTGATAAACCAGCAGACAAAAAGTGCGTTTTTGATCGAAAAATCAATCGAAAAAGTGGCGTTAAAAACATGTTTTTCCGTATTTCGAGCTCAAAAATAAAAATTACAATTTAGCCCGTTTTTTCGTCCCTGAATAAATCGTAAGTTGTTCAATTTTGACCCCAAAAACAACTTGGTTAGCTACAGGTATTATTATAGCTGTTTGTTTTTTTGTTTAACACGGCGCGCTACAGACGACGCCGGCACATCGCACAGAAACGCTGACCGAAACAGCCATCGCCGGTTTCGCTTATGATTAGCACACAAATCAGTTAATCTACGCGAAATACAATAAAAACACTCCTGCTGATGCGGTGCACCGATTTTATTAAAATTACTTCCAGCGTACACAAAAACAATTTGTTGTGTATTAAATGAAGAAAAAAGCTTTCACGCTGACCAAAATACAGCCACAAAAACGGGCATTAAATCAATAAGTTTTTATAAAGACGATCATGTTGTGAAACTTTTTAAACAAAATTAATTTAAATTTCAACAAAAACATCACGAACTTTTTTAATTTTTGATTGCAAGCTAACAAAAAAAACAAAAAACTTTTAAAAATTTTTAAAAACTTTTTAAAAACAGTGTTTTTTTAGGCTATTTTACTCGTTGGCGAGGTGATACAGTATCGATACAGTATCGATACAGTATGCATACAGTATGTTTCGCGGGAATATACCCTATCTTAAAAGAAAAAGAAAAAGAAAAAGAAAAATAAAAGACCACCACCACCACTACGCGCACGCGCGCGCGCACGTGAGCACCAGCCTCTCAGCTCTCAGACGCCCAAAAGTCCAAAAATCGGGTGGTTTGCCAAACCGTGCAGTTTTTTGTCCAGTTGGCGCTGAAAATCACAAACACCAAACAACCGCGGTTCAAAAAACAGCCCCAAAAACGCGTTTTTATATGATATTACATAATATTTAAGGTCTTTTGTGTAAATCACGCGATTTAAGCCCAATTTTCAAGCCTGGCGCGATTCTGCGGTGCGGTTCACGGCTTACAAAACGCAGAAAACGCACATTGCGACGTAAGACGTGCCAAAAATGTGTGTTGTGGCTGAAAAAGTGGCTTGTTTTTTGTGATTGTACGTTTTTTTTGATTTACTCGTTGTACTTCGTCCAAAAAACGTTTTTTAGCACCGTTTTTAATCCCTTTATCGCATTTCCACAAAAATATTGTCAATTTCGCGTAGATTACAGGTTTACAATAATCAATTGTAAACTCATTGTAAACTCATTGTAAACTCATTGTAAACTCATTGTAAACTGTAAGAGCGTTAATGAATTGTTTGTAAACGTTAACAAAACGTTAACATAAAATACTTGACAAATCGATTGAAACGGTGTATACTATAGATAGTCAAGGAGATAAAAAATGGAAACAAAACGGATAGTACGAAAAATTTTTGGAGAGATTGATACCACCGAAATTGAACGATTGGTCGATGAAACACTCGGATCAGTAGACGGTTTGTTGGCGGAGTGGCTTGTGCGATACAACGCACGACGCGCGGAACGTGGCGAAGAGGCTCTCACGATGGACGCCTGGATCGATCTAAGCCTGCCTCTCGGAGATGCGCGGAGCAACGCCGTTGATCGGCTCTGGCGGGAGCGGTTTATTCCTGGGATGGAAAAACTTTTTGGGGAAGATGCACAGCAGCTCGGCAATCGCAAAGTTAATTTTGGGGCTGGAGTGGTTGATGATGGGCTCGCTGATTTGCACAGCTATCTAAGAGTAGTTGCACATGACCCGGATGTCGAAGAAAAAATAGCAGCGCTGAAGCGCCAGGCAGCGGATGCGGGTTATAAGCCCGGGTGGGTTTGGCACCGTGTAGAAGAGCGGTACGGGAAATTGGCTGCCGAACTCCTGCTGGCTGAATAAAAGGACATAAAAAACAGACGCCAAGAGTTGAAATTGTGGAGTAAAGTCAGAACGTTAACAAAACGTTAACATAAAATACTTGACAAATCGGTTGAAACAATGTATACTATAGACAGTCAAGAAAATAAAAAACAAAAGGAGCTGATATGATCACCAAAATAACACAAAACGACCTTGATCTGCATGCCAAGTGGATTAGGGGTGAGTCGGACGGCGTGAGGCT